>Ga0070726_10000527_pt1 | contig 46592 bp, 34 predicted proteins | sample tdAd471_FD_67275 | JGI IMG/M metagenome (GOLD analysis project Ga0070726, IMG submission 67275) | Marine sediment microbial communities from the Atlantic coast under amendment with organic carbon and nitrate - tdAd47.1 | ecosystem: Environmental > Aquatic > Marine > Coastal > Sediment | place...
TAGCGCCCTTCGCGGGAGGGGTCACCCCTTCCGTTACCCACGGACGCGGGCGTAGCTCAGGGGTAGAGCACAACCTTGCCAAGGTTGGGGTCGTGAGTTCGAATCTCATCGCCCGCTCCAGTTTTTCTCCCATTTTTGCTGAGTTCGGAATCTTCGCCGTGCGAGTCGCGTGCGAGAAATGCTTCCGGTTCGAGATCAATCCTGAGCGACTTCCACCATTCCTCAATTGCTGTTTTGGCAGGGTCCAAATAGCTCAATTCAAACGAACCATAACGCGAGTTTATGGTCCCACCCGGGCGAAGGTGGCCGAGTTGATATTCAGCGACATTGAATGGCACCCGGGCGTTGCGCATCACGGTGGCGATTTTGTGCCGGAAGCTATAGGTCGTGAGCTCGGGCACGCCGGCATCCTTTGCAACCCGCCGAAAGGTTGACCTGAGCCCGTGATAGCTCGTGTAGCCGCAATATTGGCTGCCCCATTTCCCCCGGCCTATTGGCGCCCATGTCTCAAGACGGACCCAAAGAAAATTGGGTATGAGAACGGTCGGCCGGTACTTCTTTTCGATCTGCCGACGGCCTGGCGGGTTCAGATTGATTTCGCGCGTATCAAAATTGACGCTCTTCGGCCCTACCTCAATTGCTGCCTGTGGCCGGCATCCAGTGGCCAACATGATGAGGGTCCACCGCCAAAGGGACGGGCTCCTTTTTGCTTCTTCGCAAAAGGCAACAATCTCATCGTCGGAAGGATCATAAATAGGATTTACGATCTCGGGAACGTTCAGCCGATCGGCAATACCCTTGTCTGTAAGGCACAATCCGCGAGCTTTGCACATCCAAGAAACATCAATTGCCCCGAAATTCAGAGCGGCTCGCAGGACACGAATTGTGCGTCCAATCGTGCTGGGCGCAAGCCCGAGTTCATCATGTGCCCATTCAACGAATTGAAGCACTTGAGCTTTGTCGATTGAATTTACATCGGTACCCGGATCCCAATAGTTCAAAATGGACATCATATTGCCACGGGTAGACTCGTAGCTAGGCTTCCCGGCCAATTGTTGTTCAAGGTATGAGTGCATTACATCAGCCAAAACGGCTGTTGGTTCAGCCGAACCCGACGCATTCGCAAGGGCTACAAGGCGTTCTTCTGCTTCGTCTTGATCAGCTGTGCCGAGTGATTGCCGCTCACACTTTCCGGTTCTTTGGTCGTAGTGCGCCGCATACCAGTTTTGGCGTTGGTGGACCTTTTCGATCCAGTAGCCACGGAATATGAATGGGGAGTCCTTTTTTCCCATGAGCGTGCCTCCTCCATTTCAAATTGTTCTGCACAGATTTTCAAGATGTCGGATGGGCGCCACCAAAGTTCTTTTGTATATTGAATGCCGACAAGCTTCCCCTCGTGCCTCCACCGGTAGAGCCGACTAGCTGTGAGCCATTCCCAACGAGCGACCGCCATTGAGGTGGAGATAAGATCCGCCTTACTCGAAATTTCGATGATTTCGGCCTCAGCAGTGAAATCGTGCTCAGAGCCCTCATTGGTATTGCTTTCGACTTTACGTGCTTGATCATTTGGCATGGCAGTAACCGTTGGTTGGTGTTTCCTATCGGCGATGATTGACCGGCCTAGTCTGACTGAATTTTAGACGAGCCGGCGAACCTCTGCTTCTCAGCTATGCGTCTTTTGGATTGCTGGCGTGTAGTCAACGTTCAACAACACGACTTTGTAGAGCGGCTGATCGGACAAATATTGACCCAGCGATGTGCAAAGTTGGGGTCAATCGAAATGAGGTTGGTTTCTTGAGAGCAAAAAAGCATTCGATGACGCAGCGCGCCCGAGCTCTTCAATCAAATATCCAGAGAGACTCTAACCAAAGAGAAGTTGTGGCTCACTCAAAACTCGACTATTGATATCCAAACTAGAGTGGGGATTCTACTACAGTCGCGATTTTGACGAGATGTGGATATTGTCTCCGCGAAAGACCTTAAAAGGACAATGGTGGCGACGTTGGACACAGGGAAAGTTAGATCTAGCCCAGAGCTAATGGATATCGTGAAAGTTCGGCTAGCGGTGGGATATCTCGGTGAGCGTGATCAAGGAGCCTGGTGGCCATCTACTTGGCTATCGCCTACCGCCCCTTCCTTTCTGAGCCCAATTTATGGCGACAAGCTGGCCATCGCCCAATACGGGGGCATCGTAGAAACCGCCAGGCGTGTACATGATGAAAGAATTGGTATCGGGAGGGTTTTTCACCTTTTTCGCCTTTCGGAGGCATTAGAGAGGCGACTGCATGAAACGGTTGCGAGCGAAAACGAGTCTAACGCGTTGCCTGGCTTTGTCGCAGCTGACGATGCCGAAGCTCTGCTTGCCCAGCTCGCGGCCCCGGCGGCGAAGATAGACGCCGGGCCGATTAGGGTGGGCGACATAAAAGATTTAGATCGGTGGGATTGGATTAGTGAATTGGCTGGCCGTTACCAGGCCGCGTTCGAAAAATCCGAGCAGACATTCCCCTATTTTTCTGTGTCGGAATGAGCGAGCAGACTTATACAACAAAGCTGCAAGCTGGTCTTGGGCTAGTGCCTGAGACGCAAAAGCTGCTCGAAATTTGGAAGCCAGGAATGGGCGCGCCGGATTTGCTGCAGACAGCACTTTCGTCGGGAGAATTTCCGACAATGACGGCAAGGCGTCTCAGAAACATTATATCTGAAGGCTTCTCGCCGAGATACTTGGTCGATGGCGCTGAACCGGCAATGCTCCTCCAAAACCTCATTGGACGCATAACCTCACAAGATCAAAAGCAACTCTTTTTCTTGTTCACATGTCGCGCAAATGGAATTCTCGCAGATTTTGTTCGAGAGGTGTATTGGCCCCGATATGCGGGCGGGAGCTCTGCCGTGTCAAAGAAAGATGCGTTGGACTTTGTCGAAGCCGCTGTTCTCGAAGGTAGGACAACAACTCCTTGGTCAGAATCTACCATAAGGCGGGTGTCGAGCTATCTACTAGGCGCTTGTGCAGATTTCGGATTGTTGGGCCAGATAAAAGGTGATGGGCGTTTAATACAACCATTCCAACCCACCCTGTTTCTCAGTTCTTTCCTCGCACATGACCTACACTTCAAAGGCTTGGGCGATAACGCCGTGCTCAATCACGAAGACTGGGCTTTGTTCGGTTTCGGCCCTGGCGACGCGCTTGCCGAGATCAAGCGCCTCTCACTCAGAGGAGAATTAATCTTACAGTCCGCGGGAAGCGTCGTTCAAATAGCTTGGAAGAACAAGAATATGGAGGAGTTGGCGAATGGCTTCGTTGACGGCTGACTTTGATGAATTGATGCGCCGAGTTGAAGCTGGTCGAGAGTTTGAGCATGCCAGCTTTGAACCGATCTTCTATCTGGTTTTCAAACCACGTGACGTCTTGGAGGTAAAGCGTCATATGCCTGGTTGGGTTGCCAGACTAAAGAATGCGGGCTGGAAGATAGAGGTCTTTTCCATTGCAGAGCACGTCACCCAAATTTTCCAGAACGCCCCGATGCGCAAAATTTGGCTAGAGGCTGATACCAAGGCGCCACTCAACTGGGAAAAGACCAACAAGAGCCTTGCCAACGCGCTTACTGGGCGAGACCAGCTGCAGCAGCGGCTGGAAAATGTCCTATCGCGTATGGATGGCAAGGAAAAAGGCATCGTTCTGGTTACAGACCTTGAGGCGTTGCACCCCTATTTGCGTATTGGCGCAATCGAAGCCCAACTCCAAGGAAAGTTTAGCGTTCCAACGATCTTTTTTTATCCTGGCACGCGGACCGGAGAAGCACGATTGCGCTTCTTAGGATTCTATCCAGAGGATGGGAACTATCGATCCGTACACGTCGGTGGTTAAGAATGCAGATCTAGCAAAGGTAGATTTCCATGACGCAGATTCGATCACTGTTCGACCCCAAAAAGGGCATGCAACGTTCAATCGAGAAGGTCATCTCCTATCAGGCGTCTCAAGAAGACAGGCTCAAGGCAGAGATCTCCGAGTATATCGTCACGGACCGCATCGACGCGCAGTTGGAGACCTTGCTAGAGAATATACAAGCGGCCCTTGAGTCTGGGGATGTGCATGAAGTCGGCGTTTGGGTGTCTGGCTTCTACGGGTCCGGGAAGAGCTCCTTTACCAAGTACTTAGGGTTGGCGCTTGACGATCGCGTCAAAGTCGAGGGGCAGCCATTCCTTCGTCACCTGCATGATCGGCTTCGTCGGCCGCAGACAAAGGCTTTGTTAAACGCTGTGGCGAGCCGGCTCTCTGCAGCAGTTGTTATGCTGGATTTGGCAAGCGAACAGATAGCCGGCAAAACCTTGGCGGAGGTTTCAACGGTTCTCTATTACAAGGTCCTCAGGGAGCTTGGCTTTTCGCGTAACACCAAAGTCGCTGCACTAGAGCGAATGCTCAAGAAAGATGGGCGATATGGAGAGTTCAAAGATCTCTTCAAGAACGAGACGGGACAGAACTGGGCCGATTATCAGAATGATGAATTGGTGGTGGATAGCTTGTTGCCCAGCTTGGCGCACAAAATGTATCCAGAGCTATTTCCGAATGAACAGGCATTTTCGGTCTCAAATAGCGAGACAGTCTATTTGATGGATGCCCGGGTCGAAGAAATGATCGAGGTCGTCAGAGAGGAAACAGGAAAAGAGAATATCGTCTTCGTCATTGATGAGATGGGTCAGTATGTTGGTAGTGACCAATCGAAAATTCTTGATCTGCAAGGGCTCGCTCAGAACATCAAAAATATTGGTGAAGGTAAGGTGTGGGTACTTGCGACTGCGCAACAAACTCTAACTGAGGACGATCCAAACACCGCTATCAACTCATCTGAGTTGTTCAAGCTGAAGGACCGATTTCCGATCTCGGTTGAGCTTGAATCCAGTGACATCAAAGAGATTTGCTATCGCCGTCTCCTCGGCAAATCCTCAAGCGGGGAAAAGCTACTCGATGACTTATTTAAGCAAAATGGGCAAGCACTTCGACAAAACACCAAACTAACCAACGCGAAATACTATGACGAAGGGTTCGATCGTGAGGGGTTCGTCAACTTATACCCATTTCTTCCGGCCCATTTCGAGATCTTGCTGCGGTTACTCGGGGCATTGGCAAAGTCAACAGGCGGCGTTGGTCTCCGATCGGCGATCAAGGTCTTGCAAGACATTCTCGTCGAAGGGATAGAGGGCGATCCACCGGTTGCCGATCGTGAGGTCGGATGGCTTGCCACCACGGTGACGCTCTATGATTCACTAAGCAAAGACATTCGGCGCGCTTTTCCTGCACTACATAGTGCGGTCGATACGGTCCAAGTTCAGTTCGTTGATGAGGACTTCGTTCAAGATGTAGCGAAGACGATTGCAATTCTGCAGATTCTCTCAAACTTTCCCGTGACCATCGAGAATGTCGCGGCTCTAATGCATCCGTCCGTGACATCTCCCTCAGTGAGAGAGGATGTTCAAGCGGCGATCGACAGTATGCTGAAGAACCAATTCGTTCCAATCGGCGAGAAGGATGGTAGCCTACGGTTCTTCAGCGACAAGCTAAATGATGTAGAACAAGAACGAGCTCAAATACCGCTTCGTTCATCGGACATCCAACGTATTGTCAACAATGCACTCAAGGATGCGTTCACGCCACTCCCCAAAACACAATTGAACGGGAATCGTGCCGTCCAATCTGGTGTGAAGACCCTTGCCGCGGGCCGAAGCGTTTCGCTTTCTGGTGATCGGGAGACCATTCAAACCGTCGTAGACCTAAGCGACCCGTCAGACTATGAGGTAGAGCGGTCTAGGTTGATTGATGAGTCACGTCAGCGTTCCTCCGACAAAACGATTTATCTACTTGCGAGAGCGCCGCACGACGGAACTGAGTTGGCGAATGAGATATACCGTTGCAATCGGATTGTTGATTTGCATCGCAATGACCCAGACCAAGAGGTCAAAGAATATTGCCAAAGTCAAATCGATCGCGCCAGCCGGCTAGCAAGCGACCTCACTCAGAAGCTCACTCGAAGCATAGCGAAAGGGTCTTTCATTTTTCGCGGGTCAGCTACCGCGGTCGATAGCATCGATCAGAATGTCCTCAATGCGTGCAAGAAGTATTTAGGGGATGTGGCAACTGACGTCTTTGACCGATATGCGGAAGCTCCAGAACGAGTTGAAACGGGCTTACCAGAGAAGTTTCTAAGAGCAGCGGATAAGGATTTGAGGGCTGTGACCTCCCAGCTCGACCCGCTCGGCCTAGTAGATATCTCAGGCGGCACGCCGTCTATCAAGGTTGAACATCCGGCACTCGTCAGCATACGTGACCTCATTGAGAGAAATGGCCTTGTAGAAGGGAAGAGATTGCTGGAAATCTTTTCGGACGCGCCATTTGGTTGGTCCCAGGATACGACGCGGTATCTGATCGGTGCTTTGTTGGTTGGCGGAGAAATTAAGCTAAAGGTCGGCGGGCGCGAAGTGACTGTTAATGGCCAGCAAGCCATAGACGTGATGAAGTCAAACAACACGTTTAAATCAATAGGCGTGTCGCTTCGTGACGACCGACCGTCTATGGAGATACTGGCGAGGGCCGCCGAGAGACTTACCGACCTTGCAGGGGAAGCGATTGTCCCGCTTGAGGAGGAGATCAGTAAGGCTGCGAAAAAACTGCTTTCTAATCTGCAGAGTCGGTATGCTTCCCTTGAAGGCAAACTATCGACACTCTCACTTCCCGGCAGCGATACGATGGGATCAGTTGGAAGGCAAATTGCCGACCTACTTTTCAGCGACGCATCAGATGCGCCTCAGGTGTTTGGAGCTGAGCATTCGGCGCTCTACGACGAATTGGTTTGGGCGCAGGAGGTGAAACTTGCGTTCGACAGCAATCTCGATCAAACGGTCAAAAAGGTACGGGATCTAGAGCGTGAGATTATGGCTCTTCCTGAGACGGGTGCTCCGGGCGAGCTCAGACAGAACGTTCGAGATGATCTAGAGGTCATAAATGATCGCTTGAGGCAACAGAGGTTCTTCGATCATGTTGCAGATCTCAATACGCACTGCACTTCGATTGAGAACAAGATTACTGAAACGGTTCGCACAATTTCTCAATCTCAAGCCGACCTTATAGGAGGGGCGGAAGGCGATGTAGCTCTTATCCCCGAGTGGGTAGAGCTCACAGCAGAGGAACAACAAAATGCTCTTTCGGAACTTCGAAGCCTAGCGGTTGAGGCTGGCGAAGACATCAATGGATTGAGAAAGCTGATTTCGGCCCAGTATGACATCACAAACACCATTGAGGTTTTGAAGGCGCAAATCGTCAAGGACGGGAGAGAACGACGGAGGCCGCCAGAACCGGTTGAACCTGGCGGCCCCCGCCCGCGGCAGACGGTAAAACTGCCTTCCTGTATTGCAGGCACAGATGAACTTGATGCGCTAATCAGGCGGCTTCAGCAGCTGCGCTATGATGCGTCCCATTTTGAGTTCGATCTTGAAATTGGCGAGGAGTGATGCATGGCGTTCGATGATGCGACACGGAATCGCCTGCAAAGATTTGTTTCGGACGCAAGAAACACTCTCACGGATGATTTTACTCGCCAGTTGCAGCAGTCCTTCGGCATGGATCCATTGACTGGTGAGGTGTCGGATCTGACCTCGCTGAAACATTTGGATGACCAGAAGCTGGAAACCGCAGTGATCCTTAGAGAGATTATGGATCACTATCTGGCGGGGGAAGCGAAACGCAGCGAGACGGTGCGAAAATCCGTTTTGGAACGGATCGTCCGAGAACAAGCATTCACAATTCTAAATCGTCTCTCCGCGCTCCGGATGATGGAATCACGGGGGCTTCTACGGGAGTCGGTAGGAAAGGGTATTCAGTCTCAAGCATTTGTATTGTACCAGCGTGTTGCTAACGGTGCCCTCGGAGATACAAGCGAGACCTACGATTGCTTTCTTCTAAGCCTGTTTGATCTTTTTGCGGCGGACTTGCCTGCGCTGTTTGATCGTTACTCTCCACAAAGCTGCCTGTTTCCGAGAGATATTGCCCTAGCTGACGTTCTTCAGCTCATCAATGACCCGGAAATTGAGCCGCTCTGGGCTGAAGATGAGACGATCGGATGGATATACCAGTACTATAATTCCCAGGAAGAACGGAGAGCGATGCGCCAAGCCTCTCAAGCCCCGCGCAATAGCCGGGAGCTGGCGGTTCGCAATCAGTTTTTCACACCCCGGTATGTGGTGGAGTTTCTCGTCGACAATACGCTCGGTCGCCTTTGGTTCAACTGGACCGGAGGCGATACAAGCCTCCGTGACCGGTGCCAATATCTGTTGGCGAAGCCCGATGAGAAGCCGGAGCCATCTGCAAGGCTTAGGGACCCTCGGACGGTAAAACTCCTCGACCCGGCATGCGGTTCCATGCACTTCGGCCTATATGCCTTTGATTTATTCCAAGAAATATATCTAGAAGCATGGGATTGGGAGCAGTCGAATGGACCTGACTCACTCGTGTCTGAGTTGGAAGGTCATGCCGAGCTCAAACCGCTATCTGAAACCTATGAAGACAAAACAGCCTTCTTGCAGGACGTTCCGCGCCTAATCATCGAACACAATATTTATGGCGTGGAAATTGATCCGCGTGCGGCGCAAATAGCGTCCCTTGCTCTCTGGTTGCGAGCACAACGCTCATGGCACGAGGCAGGTATCAAGGCGGAAGAGCGTCCATCCATTGGGCACGGCAATGTTGTCGCTGCCATAGCACCCCCAGCAGAGGTGGAACTTCGGAAAAGCTTCATGGAAGGTCTGGATCCGCTTGATGCAGAACTCTTTGAAAAAACACTCTTCCTCTTGAAGAACCTGCCTGAGTTAGGTGTCCTATTGCGAGTTGAAGATGAGCTGCCTCTGTTGGTTCGCTCCATATTTGGCGATGCTGGCGGTCTCTTTTCGGAGGAAGACATGGAAAGGTGGCAGAAAGCAGAAGAGAGGCTGCAAACAGCTTTGATTGAGTTCACGAGAACTGTGCAGTCCGGTTATCAAGGGAGGCTATTTGCTGACGATGCCCTGCAGGGTCTTCGCATTATCGATCTGTGCAGAGAGGTGTTCGATGTGGTAGTGATGAACCCGCCTTTTGGGGCTCTAACCGCGAACACCAAAAAGGACCTCGCCAAAGCTTTTCCGCGAAGCAAAAACGATCTTTTGGCTACATTTGTCGAGCGTGGTTTGGAACTTCTGCGGCCCGGCGGTCGATTGGGGGCAATCACTTCGCGCACCTGCTTTTTCCTATCAAGCTATCAGAAATGGCGTGAGGAGGTGGTTCTAGGGATTGCCCAGCCCGAGGTGATGGCGGACCTAGGCCATGGCGTTATGGATGATGCCATGGTTGAGGCTGCTGCATACATCTTGGAGAAGCAGGCATGACTGTATTCATACGCCTGCTGGCTGAAGACGATAAGTCCGAGAGCCTCCTGGATTCGTGCTCGAGAGTAAGGCGCGACGTTGACTGCAAGTCTACTTATAGCGTTCTCCCAAGCTCCTTTCGCTCAATACCCGGCGCGCCGTTTGCGTACTGGGTTAGTGAAGAGATTCGCGGCATATTTCGCAATTTCCCCCTGACAGGATCACACGGCCGCGAGGCATGGGTTGGGCTTCAGACCAACAATGACTTTCAGTGGCTTCGACTTTGGTGGGAGAACTCAGACACAAGCAATGAATTGTTTGGGTTAGTTCCCCACCCTAAAGGGGGCCATTTTTCCAAGTTTTATGCGGACGTATTTCTATCTATTCGTTGGGGTACAGATGGTCTTCTAATAAAAACCTGGAAGAAAGAACAGCTTCGATTGGGGCTAATTACCGCAAACAACTCAAAGTGCTGGAATGAAAAGGACTATCTTAGGCCAGGCTTGACTTGGCCATTGAGAACAACCTTTTTTGGCGTTCGTGTGATGCCAATGAATTGTATTTTTGGACAGAAAGGCCCAGCTGCTTTTGTCTCCAGAGATAGCAATCAAGAGCTACTGGCCCTTTGCGCTATCGTAAACAGCGCTCCGTTTAACTACTTAGTGTCAACCCAGCTCGCTCGAACTGAATTGTCGCGGTCGTTTGAAGTAGGGCTGATCAAGCAGACTCCGTTTCCCTATCTTGATGAGCTTAAAACTGCCGACCTCAACGCCCTTGCTAAGGGGGCATGGTGGTCTATGCGCCTGCTTGATTCTGTCGAAGAGACCTCTCATGCATTTGTATTACCCGCTGCCTTGCGAGCGCGATTAGGGGACTACGACCCGCCAGCAATCGAGGCGGAGCTCGCTGAGATCCAGACTGAGATCGACGACATAGCCTTTGACCTTTATGGATTCAGCGATGAAGACCGTGCTGCGGCGATGAGCTCCTTCGGCTCAGCTCAAGAAGAAGCTGAAGATGGGGTGGAAGCTGCGAGTGATGATGAAGACGAAGGTGCCGCCGAACAAGTTGATCAGACAGATAGCCTTCTCTGCTGGGCCGCCGGGGTGGCGTTTGGTCGGTTTGATTGGCGGTTGGCTACCGGTGAGCGAGATGCTCCGCCCGAGCCAGATCCCTTTGATCCGTTGCCGGCCAAGAGCCCCGGCATGTTGTCTGATGACGCTGAGCCTTTTCACCAGCATTCCGGGATCCTCGTTGACGATGAAGGTAACGTCCATGATTTGGCTCGATTGATTGAAGAGGTCCTCGTCCAGGTCGACACTCCGGTACCTGCTGAAGTACGCCGGTGGCTGCAGCGTGATTTCTTCAAGCTTCATTTGAAGCAGTACAGCAAGAGCCGGCGTAAGGCTCCAATCTATTGGCCACTGTCGACTAGTTCAGGCAGCTATACGCTCTGGATCTACTATCCAAGCCTGACTGATCAAACGCTCTATTCTACGGTCAATGATTTCATCGAGCCTAAACTGAAGCACGTAGGCCAGGACCTTGATGCGCTACGCGGGAAGGGGGGCGAACGCTCACGAGCAGATGAGAAGAGCTTCGAAGCTCTTCAGGGGCTCGAAAACGAACTCATTGAGTTTCGCGATATGATTCTTGAAATCGCACCGACCTATCGCCCGAATCATGACGACGGCGTCCAGATTACCGCCTCCCCGCTATGGCGCCTGTTCCGGCACAAGCCCTGGCAGAAGGTCCTGAAGGATACTTGGGCGAAGCTTGAGAAGGGCGAGTATGACTGGGCACATCTCGCAATGACTTACTGCCCGGATCGTGTTCGGGAGAAATGCAAGGCCGATAAGTCCCTCGCCATCGCTCATGACTTGGAAGATCTATATGAAGAGCCGGAGGGGAAACCTAAAGTTTCGTCTGGGCGGATTCGGGCGGGGGGTGATCAATGAGCATTTCAACCTTCATTCGTGACACGATACTGCGTCCGCGTTTGCAGAAGGCACGTTGCTTGGTCGTGTACGATCCGGACCGGATTTATCGAGATGTTGTAGGCGAATTGGCGAGCGATGAGGTCACCGTGGTCGATGCCAGCGAACATGGCATCGAGAGCAGGGAAAGAGCGATTGAAACCTTTGTTCGTCTCACTTCATTTGGTACGTCGATGCTCGTATACGTCCCAAAAGCTCCACCCAAGTCTGATCACGAGCGCGCAATCGACCCATATGCGCTGTACGCAGTAACCGGCGCGATGTTTCCAGATGGCGATGGTGATGAGTATCTAAGCCTATGCCTAAAGGCGAAACCTGATCACACCACCGAAATTCGCCGCTTGTTCGAGGAAAACACATGTCCTTCGTTTGAGCTGGTTGACAACATTGGCGGGGGCATCGGGTATCCTGCCTTACGCACGTTACTTGAGGTCGACTCCGCTCGCAATATCCTGCATGCGCTACTCGCTCCTACCGAAAAGCAGCTAGGCAAACTCAAGAAGGACTCGTCTTGGGTGACTGAAGCGCATACGCTTCTCAAAGCGGCCCTAGGTCTGAAGTTGGCCACGAGAGGAAAGAGTTGGTCAGCAATCGGCGACGAACTCTGGCGATACATACTATTTAGCGAGTTCGCGTTTGACCTTCCTTCCGAGCTTCCTGCCGCCCTTGCGAGCGTTCCACACGCCGCTGTGGAAGCGGAACCTCTTGTCTTAGATCTCTGCGATACACTTAGGAGTGATAGTAGGACCAGGCAGGTTTATATCGACAATGCCGAAAGAATCGAGCGCGACCTTAATCTGGTAAAGACCTGCACAGATATCGATGATCTCGGAAGGCTCGATACCTTCCCCTTTGAAGAGCGCACATTCCTTCTTTCTGCAATTGGGGCACTCAAGGAAAACCGGCTTGACGATATTCGCAAGCTGGTAGATCGCCATAGAGATTCGGTTTGGTTGGGTAAGGGAGAAAGTCAAGCCCAGTGGGGTCTTGTCAGTTCAGCGCATCGCTTGGTCGAAGCTTGTAATGATGCAGAAAGAAACCTTTCAGATCACACTCGAGACATGGTGAGCCTTGTCAACTTTTACACAAGCAGCCTCCGTGAGATTGATCGGCTTCAGCGAGAGTTTGAGCAAGAGGTAGGTGAATACATCTCCGTTGACGAGATGTTGGATGATGTCATTGAGCATGCACGCGGGAGGTACGCGCGGATCGCCGAAAAAGTTCAGTGCATATTCACAAAACATCTTGAGGTTACAGGCTGGCCCCCCACAAACGAACTGGCGAACGTCGATCTATTCGATAAGATCATCTCTCCACTACTGTCTGATCGCGGCCACCGAATAGCGTACTTCATGGTCGACGCTTTGCGATACGAGCTTGGGCTTGAACTCCACAGGCAGCTCGTGGATACCGGAAATGTTGAGGTTCGCCCCGCTTTTGCCCAGTTCCCGACGGTTACACCTGTTGGCATGGCAAGCCTTTTACCGGGGGCAGGCCAAAAGCTGCGGATTGAACGCAACGGCAATGAAATCGTTGCGATATTGGACAAAGAACGCATTACATCCGTTAAGCAGCGAATGAAGGTCTTTGAAACCCTTTACGGTGACCGATTTGGCGAGATGACTCTTTCCAAGTTCATGGAAACCAAAAAAACCAACATCTCCAAAAGCATCGATCTCCTAGTCCTTCGAAGTACCGAGATCGACAGCCATCTCGAAAATAACCCCGATTCAACGCTCGGATTAGTTCATCAGACGCTCAAGTCTATTCGCGTGGCAACGCACAGACTAAAAGGTGCCGGTTTCACCGACGTTGTCATAGCCACAGATCATGGTTTTTACCTGAACGGTCATGCCACCGCCGGAGATCTTTGCGCCAAGCCAGAAGGTGGGGATTGGGTGAATGTGCACGATCGTGCGCTTGTAGGCGAAGGAGCGGGGGACATGCAGAACTTCGCAGTGCCTGCAGAAAAGGTTTCTATTCGGGGAAATTTCTCCAAGTTTTGTGCCCCCAAGAGCATGGCCCCCTATAGACGAGGTCTTCGGTTCTTCCATGGTGGCCCATCTTTACAGGAAGCAATTGTGCCGGTGATCACTGTTAGGCTCCAGGACGGCGCAAAGGATGAAAAGCCAATTGCTACGGTTGAGCTTACATACAAGGATGGATCCAAGCGTATCACGACCCGGCTGCCCGTCGTTGATCTCATCGTGCACAGTGGCGATATGTTCTCCCAAGAGGCGGAGCTAGAAATCCGTTTGGAGGCCCATGATAAGGACGGGAAGGTTATTGGCGAAGCGAGAAGGGGAGACCCTGTGGATCCTGGCACCGGGACATTGACGCTAATGCCCGGCCAACGGCAGCAAGTCACCATCCGGATGGATGAGGAGTTCGAGGGCAAATTTACATTGAAGGCACTCAACCCAGATACCTTGGTGGAGTATGCCAGCATCCCGTTGGAGACCGACTATGCAGTATGACATGGAAATGGATGAGCTGGATAAGAGGCTCAATGATGTCTTTAGCGGAAAGGTCGTCCGAAAAGATCTACTGCACCGGATCAAGAAGGGCACAAACGTCCCTACATTCGTTTTGGAGTTCTTGCTCGCTCGATACTGCGCCAGTAACGAACCCGCTGAAATTCAGGCAGGGATGGAGGCCGTGCTTTCCACCTTGGATGAGAATTATGTTCGCCCTGATGAGGCGAACGCGGCTCAATCACGTGTGGCGGTGAAGGGAAAGCATAAGTTCATAGACAAAGCTCATGTCCGCTATGTAGAGAAGGATAAGCGGCACTGGGCGGCTCTAGAAAACTTTGCGTCGCAAAAGATCGCAATTGCGGAGAAGTATTATCGAGATATCGATCGGCTGTTGGAAGGTGGGATTTGGGCTGAGGTCGTCATCGCCCACAATGATATAGATGAAGATAACTATGCATTCTATGTGGAAGAGTTACGACCTATTCAATTGAGCCGCTTTGATTTCAACGCGTACTGCGAAGGACGCGCGAAGATGAGCCGCAATGAGTGGCTTGATACAATCCTTAGATCCGTCGGTTTGGAGCCTGCAAAGCTTTCCAGCCGGCAGAAACTTCACTTTATCGCCAGGCTAGCACCTCTTGTGGAAGCCAACTTCAACTTTATTGAGCTCGGGCCCAGGGGGACCGGCAAATCCTATTTCTTCAGCGAGTTTTCTCCCTACTCCACGCTCATCAGCGGTGGCCAGGCGACAAAAGCAACCCTGTTCTACAACAATGCGCGCGGCCGAATCGGATTGGTCGGGTTTTGGGATACGGTTGCATTTGACGAGGTCGGCGGCATCAAGATCAAGGACCCAGACACCATTCAAATCATGAAGGACTTCATGGCGAATGGTAGGTTTTCGCGTGGTGTTGAAGTTATTGCCAACGCGAGTATGGCCTTCGTTGGGAATATAGACCAGTCGGTTGATCAGATCGTTAGGTCGACCGAGCATGATCTATTCCTCCCCTTGCCTCCCCAGTTCGACCTTGCGGTAATGGATCGTTTCGCCTGTTACCTTCCTGGATGGGAAATGCCGAAGACCAGCAGCGCCTATTTGACAGATCATTTCGGCCTAATCACAGACTATCTTGCAGAAGCATTTCACTATCAGCTCAAGCACAATAATCGATATGAGGAAGTGAATAAGCGGGCGACCCTTGGAAAGGCCGTGGAGGGGCGGGATGAGAAGGGCATCAAAAAGACGCTTTGTGCAATTCTCAAGATTCTGCATCCAGACGGACCACCGAGCGATGATGAATTTACCGAATATCTTGAGTACGCGATTGAGTGTCGACGTCGTGTCAAGGAACAGATGAACAAGCGCAAGCCCGATGATGAGTTTGCGCTCATCGATCTTTCATACATTGATGGAAGCGGCAAAGAGGTCATCATTTATTGCCCAGAATCAAAGGGGATATCCGCAACACTTCAGCCAATTCGGCACGCGCTCAAAGGTTCAAGACAGCCATCGAATGTTTCTGAGGAACCCGCCGCAAGCAGCGGAAGCACGCCTAAGCAATCAGTGGAGGAAGAGCAGACGACCACTCAAGGCAGTGAAGCCGAGGAGCAACACTTCACGATTAGCTATGGAGATACCGGGCATACCTACGACACCATCGTCGGGCCTTACCTATCTGGAGCAAAAAGGGTTATCGTTGAAGACCCCTATATTCGTATGCCGCATCAGATATCGAACTTTGTCCGCTTATGCGAAACATTGGTGAAGTCGCCTACTGTTCGCAAGATACATCTAGAGACAAGCTACGACGATAAAACGGATTTGGCAGGCTTGAATGAGAAGATGGACGAGCTGAAGCAAAGTCTTCTTGAAATCGACGTCGAGTTAAGCATTGAGTTGAACGAGAATCTACATGATCGCGAGATCCGCATCGATAATGGTTGGACCATCAAGATTGGACGCGGTTTGGACTTCTACCAGAGGCCCGATAGTTGGTCGGCCATTGGCGTACATGATTTCTCCCTCCGGCGATGCCTTGAGACCAAGGTCGACATATTCAATGCTGGGTCGATCATCGCAGATTAAGGCCGCTGCCACTGGGCTCCAAACTTCCGCTACCGACATCGATTTATCGGCCCCATATACCTGTCGCCATCGCCTATGTGGGGCAACTCGTGGCGTTTATGAGGAGAGAGGCTCGCGAGGCCCACTGCTACCGATTTCAGACTAAATGATGAGTGGGCCACGCCGCGTTGCAAAAGGTTCGATACTACGAGGCATGTGTCGGATCGGTTCGTCCGTTGGTGCACTGTCTGATACTGTATTGGGGTCGAGCCATGTCAACTTCAATGTCTCCCTGCTTCCTGGGGCTGCAGTCTTGTGTACTTCTGGTAAATACCCCAACAAGCCAGAGAGGCAACAACTATGGCACGGACGGGATACTTCAATCCGAAACTCTACATTGATTGGCTCGATACTCGCGAGCGCCTGATTGATGCAGGCTGCTTCGAGATAGTCACGGCGGAAACTTATGACGGCGGTCCCACGCTACCAGACGGTCTTACGAGGGCGGTTGAATTGGCGGGTGGATACGGAACTTTGGTCGTTCCCAGCCTCAAAGATATCTCAACCAACCCGACACATGTTGCCGACGCGGTAGCCCTGATTGAGGCAGAGCAGGTGTTCTTCTACGCAATCGACGAGCGGCTCTCCAGCGAAGACTTCGAGCGAGGAGCCTTGCCTAGGCTTATTTTTACGATCGCAAACATGCAACGCGAGTACTTCGGAAGGTCGGTGAGCGCGGGCATGGCCGTGGCCCGTAACGAAGGAACGCGGATCGGTCGGCCGCGACGACTGTCAGATGCCGATCTCACATACGCAGCGGACGTGCTATCAGACCCATATGTAACGGTGGCAGAGATCGCCTATGAGCTCGGTGTCTCCACATCGACCCTCTTTAGGGCCGCGGGAGGCGGGAGAGCTAGTCTCATCGCTCGCTACGGCTAGGCCCACACCCTCAGTCGGCGGGATCACGCACTCCGCCGCGTGGCCACCAAAACATCGCCATAGATGTGACGGACCTTGCCCCCATCGATGCGGTAGGCATGCAAAGGGGTCTTGCTGTCAACCGTGGCGATCGTAACCAGCATCTGCCCGTTGGTGCCTTCGAAGATTTGAAATGTCGGCCTTCCGTCTATGAATGAAGGTACTTCCAGCCGAACCATCAGTGTTCGCAAGATTTCGCATCCACCGTAACAGGCGGTCATAGAGCCAAGAACGCCGATGTCCGGTAGTCCGCTGATCAGATCCATATGGGAACTGCGGATCGCATCTTCGTACTGCGAGTATTCAATTGTGGGCCCATAACCTGGCCCTGCAAAGTATCGGAGCGCCATCAGTTCATCGTAGCCCTTTAGTGCTTTCTCCAGAGCGATGTCCGATGATCCCTTTATGAAAAGTACATGGTCAAAGTTTTCGTGTAGGAGGCGGCGGGTAAACAGGAGCTCCATTACATCGAAGCCCTCGGTGTGATATCCTAAGAAGTTCGAGGTTATGATGGCTTTAGAATCCGCCGATGTGGCTTTGGCATCGGCGATGCAAGCGTTTACTGCGTTGAGCATCAGCGCGGCTTGGGAATGCACGCTGGGTATAATATAGACTGCTGTTTCTTTCATTATCTTGTCTCCGCATCAGGAACAACAACGACCTATTGGCCACACAGTAATAAGTGATGTCTGAAGAGGCAGAGCTATACGAAGAAAATGCAAAGTGACCTTCAAACGACGCTCCAGCGAGCAGGGAGGTATCTCTGTAGTCACTATCACAATTCATCGGAGCACCCCTCAATGGATCACTATGCTTTCATCCGGTGCGATAGCCATCACGCAGGGCACAACGAAGTCGATCGTTGTTGATGATATGTGCAGACTAGCCATAGTTCTTAGTTGATGATGTTCTAGAGCCTAGCCACAGAGTACTCATTGCCCTGGTCTCGCACAGACAGAGCGAAGTGCACCTTGCTAACCGTCGGGACCACAAATTCCAGGCGTCGCCTTGGCAGATCTCACGTCCGATTTTCCTGTATTTACACGCTGCAGACGATGATGCGGTGAAGATGGGAAGCTCTACCGTCGCTTTCGCCAGCGACGCCTCCTCGACCGCCGCGTACTCGGTTTGCCTGTACCGGTCACCTTTTCAGCCTTGACATCAACCCCTGCGGGAAGAACGAGCCAGTTCGGATGTCCCAACCAAAATTCCTTGGTGATATAGGATGCCCATCCGTCCAGCTCATAGATGGCCTCGACGCAAGTACTGCCCGATGGAACCAAATCCACCCAAGCGGCCTCAACAACTTCGCTAAAACGTATGGGATCACGGGCTCCCTTTTCGAATTCAACTACCAAATGAAAATGTGGATTTGTCTGCGCCTTTTCGAGAACCACAACCGCGCGTAGTCGTAGCTTTTCTTTTCTTGGTTTCTGCCACCGTGAACCAACCAATGCGCGGTTGACACGCGCTTCCCACCCGCGAAGGAGTATCTCCATGCGGGGGAAGCTGATGTCCGATCGGTTCGTGGCTAACGTTACAGCAAAGTGCCAGCTTCCATTGGCTAGCCAACGCTGTATTGCATCTGGGTATGTCAAGCCCCCCGCTATCGCCAGGCGGCTCGAGAGATTAGAGAATTGATTGCTCATAGAATAGTAAATGGCGTCTGGCGGATCGAAAGTTATTTATGGTGACGGAATTTCGGGCACCCCTACCTAGGAGCAGCTTTACCCGTCTCTTGCGTACCCAGGTGGGTCTGGCTTACGGCGCTCTTGAGTTAGCTCTAAGGGCAGGGCCGATCATGCGAATGCCAAAAGATCAGGTAGGTGACCGTGAGTATTCGTGCGTTTACCGGCAATGGTCACATTAGATAGTAGGATCCTCGGTAACAGACTTGCCGCGTGACTTGCCACGGCGTCTCCTGAAGTGATCTTCAGGAAGTAACACAGAGGAGATACGTCGACACGCGCGGGTTAGAATGTCTCGCGGGAGTGAAGTTCAGGTTGTAGCGATAACGTAATCAGCCACTGTGAAAGTCTACGAAGTGATTGGCGGACCGAAGGGGTTCAGAGAACCGAGTAGTAGGAGATCACTAATGGTGTCGCCGGTAACGATGATAACCCGGGCACCAACAGTGTATTCCGCCGCTTGACGATAAGCTTCAAGTTCATCCGAGATTTCACCGTTTGTCATCAGTACGTAGGCAAGAATTTCTCCGGTGTCAGACCAAGCATCCTTGCCTTTTAAAACCTGTTCCAGGGCGTGTATCCCCGTTTCACCAGAATAGTCCTTGAACTGCACCAGAATGCGGAACGGTCGTTCCGAGAAGGGGCCGCTGGGCAGATCAACAACAATATCAGCGCCTTGCTCATTTGGCCCTCCCGTCTTCTCTACATTGGCCCAAGGGAAGATTGACTGCAGGGCCGCTGCAACGGGTTCCTCCCACTCCTCCGCCCGTAAAGCATTCCGAGTGACGCCTCTGATCTTGCCTCGGATGTCGGGGGTAAGTTCAGAAATCGCTGTGTTTAGACGTTCTTTCGGTGAAGTTCTCTCAAGAACCACGCTTCCTGACTGTGCCAGTTCAACTACACGTTCAAGTTCGCCCTTGGCATAGTCGATATTCTTCATTCGCCGTGGAAAACGAAGGGCTTTTCGTATCGACGCCGATGACGCCGTCGAAGAAGGGTTAAACCCATCTGGGGTCAAAAGCTTTGCAGGTCGGTAGTGACCGAAATCTCCTTGCTCTGGATCGATATCGAAGTTGTAGCCGCCTGTGATCTCGGCGATTGCCGCCAGTCCTGATCCAGGTAGATTTGCCAAAAGAACGATGTCACCTGGCTGCATATATCCTTCATGCTCCGGCCCGTCGGCCATCCACCACTGCCCCTTGACAGCGCTTTCAAGTTTGTCGAGATCTTCGCCGGCGCCCCACTTGGGTATTACTAATCTGAGATCCTGTGATGGATCCCATCCCCATCCCTGCCGCACGCGACCTGCTTTGATCTCATTCCAAAAATAGTCTTTCGAGCGTCGATCGGTACGCCAGAGCCAGTAGTGCCTCGAAGTAGACATCGCTTACCTCCCAAAGCCCATGGAAGATCTTTCCTTGCGGGCATCTTCTTTGACGTCAATTTCCTGCTTGAGCATATCCCAAATCAAAGAAGCGTCAGAGCCAATATCAAGTGCTGAAGACCTTTTCATAACTACCGTGTAGTCCCCAGGCGTTGAGAAGCGAAGGGGCTCAGCTTTCTGTGGTGGTTCAATTCCGAAGAAGGTACGAAATGCCTCCAAAGACTGAGATTCGGTCAGGAAGTCCGCTTCGAGTTTGAATGTCAATCGACGTAGCGCGGCCTGATCGAACCCCTCAACAAGATTGGTGGTCATGCCAAAGGGAAGTTGATGGGCCTCCATCTGGGTGAGTAGCTCGTTGACCTGTGTCACCTCCCAGCTGCGCACAGCGCCCCGTCTATCTTGCAGAAATGAGTCCGCCTCATCGATAATCAGGAACTTCTCTTCGTGAGCCGCTTCACGAAAGGCTTCCGCTATGAGTGCTTCGGTGCCGCCGACATACATCGAAAGCAAATCCGAAGCTCGCTTTAGGAGCGGCTCCATCTCAAGTTCACGCGCGAGATGCTGCAAAAAGAAGCTTTTCCCAGTTCCCGGGGGCCCCGATAGGCAGATGCTCCAGTTGCGGGCCTTTGTCCGCTTCAATTTTTGAAGCAGTTGGTCAGTAGAGAGCACGGCAGATTTCAGGTTTAGCAGGTGCGGGTTGAAATCGGGTGTTTCGGTTTGGTCCCACCTGGAGCGAGGCAACCGAACAAATCCTGTAGCCTCCGCGAGGTTTGACAAAATCTCTCCCAGTTCAGAGTGAGAAGCGTTCGCCAAAGATGCAGTCTCAACTCCCTTTGAGAGAAGGGCCGGTGGGACGGGGAACTCCTGGGCGAGCTCATTCATCTTGAGCTCATCGATTGCGAAAGAGAATCGCTTGCTTGCTGCAAGGAGCAACCGCTTCCGAACCTTGGCATTCGGCAGGCCGATCTTGACCACATCGTTCATCCGCCGAAGAAACGCCTTGCCCATTAGCTGGGGGGAGTTCGCGGTCCAAATTATTGGGGTTTCGTTCTCCTCCAGTAGCCTATTGATATAGATCTTGCTGTCCGTTGAGCGATCTTCGCCAAATGCGGCAAAGCTTCGCGTCAGAATGTCCTCGGCTTCGTCAAAAAGGACGATCGCATCGCTCTGCTTTGAAAGCAGCCGGGTTGTGAACAAGAGTGAGGCAATGCGTTCATAGCTAGAAGGCTCCCGACCTTCCTCGTCGGCCTCCCCAACAGAATAGACCTTCTTGCCAAGTTTCTTTCCAAGAGCCTTAGCGAATTCGGTCTTACCGGTTCCAACAGGGCCATAGAGAAGGAGATTGAATCCTTGTGCGTTGCCACGAAGTGCTCCGTCAATCTCTCGGACCAAACGATCACCATCACGATGCAGGTGCTCAAAATCTTCCCAGGCCAACTGGGAGTTTGATGGTCGACCAAGGACCGCGCTCGACAGCGAATCGATATTCGGGAAATGCTTAAACAGAACTTTGCGAAGACGAGATTCGATGGTGAAAGGGATAGCATCGCAGTGGTGCCATCCGCGTTCTTCAGCAATCAGCCCGGTGCGAAGCATTCCCTTGCCCGGATCGTAAACTGCCTCCGAGATCTCAGTTGGCGTGCGGCCCAGAATGGCCGATAGCCCAACCTCCGCAGATCTGAGTGCAATGGAGAGAGTTCCGATGAGTTGCCCAAGAGGCTCAAGACGCGAAGCCTCTGCTAGGAGGCGTAGGAGCTCCGTTTGAGCCTCAGAGAGCCCTAGATCGCGGCCTATCAAATCGATGTTTTGGAGATAGGTGTCAGTACCCGGCTCAGCTTCAGGCCAGTCGGAGGACAAGGCATCGGTCACCATCGCAAAAATCTGTCGCTCTTCGGCAAGGAGGCCATTTCTGCTCACCGATTGGCGGGTCCGAGGGCCCCGCCGCCGGCGCATCCTCGGGCTATCAAATGGTGCCTCGGCAAGGTCTTCGATAAGTTGAGGAGGCCACTCGATGGGGATTTCGCCTGCAGTTTCAACAAGCCAGGACCCGAGCGCCCCTGCGATGCGGCGATTCGTTTCGGCACGAGGCAGAATATTCAAAAGGTAGCTACGTAGGCTGATTTCAGGTTGGGGAATATTCATGCAAGTCTTCCTTTCCCCACTAAAATAGGAAGGCGATGGGTCAGATTCTGACCCATCTATGATTTGAAATGAGAAAACTTGCTGCTGCATGTTTTGGTAGGCTTAGATTTGGGCTCGAAAGGCCGATGGAAGCGCAGCCTGTTTCGGAGGTACCCCGCCATGCCTTGGATTGATAGTTGGACAGATCTTGCAAATGAGTTGGCAGGGCAGCGGGTTGGCCTGACGATCAATCAGATTGTTGAGCGTAGCGGCAAGTCACGGAAAACAGTGTTGCGTTGGCTCGAAAAGATCGAGATCGAGTACCCTCAGGTCGAGATCGTCAAGCAGCGGGAATACGGCGGTGGTCCATATCGGATATCGCTGAAGGGGTACCGGCGTCATGGCGCTCGGCCGAACCTTCCCCATCGGTTTACCGCAGATGAGCTGGCGACGCTCGATTCAGCAATAGCCTTCCTTAGGGACCAAAATATGGCTCCCAAATTTCATCGCCTCGAGCGAATTCGGGAAAAACTCCTCGATCTCCTCAGCGACCGGGAGCTTAAGGAGTTTGAGCTTTATAGTGGGCCTGTGCGCAAGGCTGCCGCCTGGGCCCCGCGGCCGCATCCGCAGTTGCGGATTGATGAAACCGTTGAGCGGCCAATTGCCGAGGCGATCACCCAAATGAGCGTGGTTAAATTTGACTATTGCTCACAGGAGGATCTGAGCAAATGCACCATTGCGCCTGCGGGCTTTCTTTATTCCACCCGGCCATATCTCGTTGGGTGGCCAAGTTGGGATGTCAGCGGCGAACCACGGAAGTTTCGCTTGGAGAAGATCCGCAACGTTCGCACGACTGACAAGACCTTTACCTTTCCAGAAGATTTTGATCTCAAGGAGTACGCAGAAGAGGCGATTGGGCCATTTCATGGGCCGAAGTTCGATGTGGTGCTTCGATTTGCCCCTCATGCCTCACCGGACGCCATGCTTTGGGTGTTCAACAAACGCCAACAGATTGATCTCAAAAAGGATGGCAGTACCATCGTTCGGTTTAGGACGAGCGGCGATGTCGCCCTGTGCCACCATCTTTTTACCTGGGGCGATGCTGTTGAGATTCTCGAGCCGTCAGAACTCCGCGCCACCTATGTGAATTTGCTCCAAGCCGCCATGGATGCCCAGAACCCCATTCAAGAACGGCATTTGTCATGAAATTGTGGGTAGACGATGAGCGTCCGGCCCCAGAAGGCTGGGCGGGTGCGAAGACCTACCAAGAAGCGATTGATCTCCTTTTGATTGAGAAAGTCGAAGAGTTGAGCCTTGATCATGATCTCGCAGACTTTAGCTCGGATGGACGCGAAAAGACGGGATACGACGTTGCCCTTTGGTTGGTGCAGCGAAAGCTGGATGGCCAATCCATTCCGGCTCAGATTTCCTGCCATTCGGCAAATCCTATTGGCAGGGAGAGGATTCTCGGCGTTGTCGATAGGTATCTGCGCTGACCTGGTATTCCGATTAGAGCTACACTGATGTTAGGAGCTAGAGTCTACAGCAACAGCCGCCCCGCCCACGCTCAGCCAAATTGACAAAGGCTCGGCGCTAAGTAGCTAGCGATTTAGAAATGTACTCACTCACCAATCCACCGACACGAGAGGTAGGAGAAATTGAGACATTACGAACCGGCTTTGAGATAAATAGCCCCTGTTCAGTGAAATCTTGATCTAGCCTCTCAAATCCCCAATCGACTGGGGATCTCAGTACCAGGAGAGCGATTTCACCATTTAGTGCCCTCGGTTTTAGTTCGCCTTGCACAAAATCTTTCATGAGCTGCACACTGGGGAGTGAGTGAATCGGGACACCACCGAAGTCGTTTTTGTTCGGACTTGGGTAAGGAACGAGCCGGAGATTGCAAATCTTTTCAAACCATCCACTTGCCGATGTGAAGGCGCCATAACACCGTTGATACCAGCGTAGTGCAGTAGCTGGCGCTGAATCTAGATACGCTTTTGCGGTGCCGTTCCCGCCTAACATGTCGAGACAAAATTTTGTCCACTCTGACGTGGGCCTATCATCCTCGTCCTTGTGGCCAGGATTTAGTGTAAGGAAATACACTGTCGCCTTTCGAGGATCCCCAAACCACGGCTCCGGGATCCGTACAGACGGAAAACCGTGATGGCTAGCTTGCAGGAGCTCGAGGTCCTGAGGGTGAACACCTCCGTTCGCAGCGACCACGGGTTTCCAGAACTCTAAAAGGTCATTCGCCTTGGGAGGTGAGCAATTCATCATTTCCTCCTTGGAAAGCCACAAGTATACATGAAGGTACCTTTTTGGGTAGAGTAAGCGCCGAGATGCAAGCATGAGAGGCGATGATGGCGAACAATCTACCCTCCGAACTCGAACACGAGGCGCTTAAAGCCAAACAAAGGGAGCTTCGTGAAGGCTTTCCTGAAGGGCTTACACTACGAGTCCATCGAGCCTTAAGCTGGCTTGGTCGTGCCTGCAACGAGGAAAGCGATCTCGATGCGAGGTTCGTATTTTATTGGATCGCATTTAACTCAGCTTATGCTCGAGACCCATCTAGCGAAATTGGGGACGATCTCAAGAAGGGGGAAAGAAGCGCCTTTGCGGCATTTTTTCGGACCATGGTCGATCTCGACAAAGACCAAAGGCTCTTCAATACAATTTGGTCTCGTTTCCCTGGGCCAATTCGACTAATTCTAGAAAATAAGTTTGTATACCAACCATTCTGGCATTTCCACAATGGTCTCGAGGAATACAGAGATTGGGAGCGGCGCTTCGAGCAGAGTAAGTCGGTTGTCAATGGAGCACTAAGATCCAAGGACACAATATTAATTCTCTCTATCTTGTTTGACCGCCTCTATGTTCTGCGGAATCAACTGGTTCATGGCGGTGCGACCTGGAATAGCAGCGCCAATCGAGATCAGTTGCGCGACGGTGTGGCAATCCTCGGCTTTGTCGTTCCAATTTTTATCGACATTATGATGGAAAACCCGCATCAGGAGTGGGGGGCCGCCCACTACCCTGTGGTCGAAATTTGAGTGTGTCTAGGTCTTGAAAGCCAGCTACTGAGTGCTCTCTATTGGGCTAATCGAGTGCACCACAAGCCTCGGTCGCTCGAGATCCAAGCCCCATTGGCGGTCTACATAAAACAGAAGCGCCTTGCGTACCGTTACCTCTAGGTATTTGCCCTCAAATCCATACTCAAGGCGAATCGCGCGCGCTTGGGTGGCAGTCAATTCTGGGTGAATGGCCAGGCGAACTTTAACAACAGTATTCCATTCTACGTCGTCCGGTAGATCGGCGTCCTTGCGCGTCCGAAATGACGAAGAATTTCGATCAATCCTTGCAATCACAAAATCACGGTAGTCACTATTCTTCCAGCAGTACGCGCGAACATGAATCCTGTTTCCATCCGAAGCGAAGTGAACAGGAGTAATCCAACGACGGATCGGTTTAGGCCGGGTCATGGATTGATATGATATCTGCAACGACATTTCGTCTCGAGCGGCGCGATAGAGAAGAGCTTCAACAAACGGATCTGATTGCCGCTCTAGCGGGGCAAGTTCGTCAAAAAGCCCATCGCCACTTTGAACAGCACCGGCGAGCCAATCTGTTAGGGGCGAGGGCGGAGATAGAGGCTCAAAAGCTGGGGTTGCGACGTAACGCTTAAGCGATGGGTCGTATGTCAGGCCGTTCTTGGGGGCGGCGGCCAAATACTCTTTGAAGTCTAAAGCCGCTTGAGCTTCTGAAATTCCAAACTGGTTTGCGAGGTCTTTCCGATTTGCCTGGGACTCCCAAAAAAGAAGGGAATCCAGATACTTAAGTCTTACTCGCTGGGCGAATTTGAGTTTCTCGAATGCCATAGCCAATCAAATAGCTTGACTCGCCGATAAAGTCCATATAGAAATTATACATATAAAAACTATCTGGTGGGCTTGATGAAGATACTTCACACTTCCGATTGGCATTTGGGACGCCATCTGCATGGGCAGGATCTCGAAGAAGATCATGAAGTGATCCTTGAGCAAGTGATTGCGGCCGTTCGGTCTCACAAGCCCGCTGTGTTGATCATAGCAGGGGATATCTTTGACCGCGCTGCGCCTTCCGCATCGGCGGTTAGGCAATTCAACAGGTTTCTTTCCCGTCTGTCAGCTGAGAGCCAAACCGCGGTCGTTTTGATCGCAGGGAACCACGACTCAGGCGACCGTATCGGCGCTATGGCGGCTTTAGCTGACCAGTCCCGCGCATTGATTGGGGGGCCGATCAATTCGCCGGTTGCCCCTCTCATTGTCCAAGACGATTCTGGCCCAGTCGCATTTTCTGCATTGCCTTTCGCACAGGAGTTTATTGCGCGGCAACATTTTGGGGATCTTGAGATTTCAGAGCCAGCCGACGTTTTGAAAGCGCAAATTGAAGCGGCGCGAGAGCACGTGCCCGAGGGCGTGCGGTGGGTAATAACTGCCCACGCGTTCGTAAAGGGAGGTACGCCAAGTGAAAGTGAGCGCAATCTAGCGGTGGGAGGCATTGAGACTGTTCCCGCTGAAACATTTGCCGGTGCACATTACGTAGCTCTTGGACATTTGCACCGACCGCAATCTGCTGGAGCCGATCATATTCGGTACTCTGGAGCTCCACTTGCATTCGGGTTTGATGAAGCCAGCACTGAAAAGTCTATGACTCTTGTTGATCTAGACGGTGCAGGGAATGCCGCGCTGCAATTTATCCCATTCAAGCCATTACGGCGGCTTGTCGTGGTTGAGGGTGAGCTTGAAGATATCCTTATTGAAGGTGCTTCCGTTTCTTCAGAAGATTTTATCAAGGTCATTCTTACAGACGAGTCGCCCCTTATAGATCCTATGAAACGTGTCCGGGAAGTTTATCCAAACGCGCTCCAATTGATTTACCGTCGGGAAGTCGAGCGCATTGATGACGCCGGCGATAAGCAGCTAACAGCCAGTGTCGACGAGCCGATTGAAGTCATTCGTGAATTCTTTCTGCACGCACGTAAGGAGGCCGTGCGTCCGCAGGAGCTGAAGCTCATAACGGATGCGCTGGCAGAATTGCAGAACCGCGAGGCCCAATCATGAGGCCCATTCAACTAACACTGCAGGCATTTGGGCCGTATGCAGGACGAGAAGTCATCGATTTTAGGCCAGCCTTGGCTGCTGGGCTCTTTGGGATATATGGACCCACGGGCTCGGGGAAATCGTCAATCTTTAGCGCAATTTCCTTTGTCCTTTTTGGTGAAACAGCAAAAGGCGATCAGGACCCCAGTAGCTTGAGGTCAGACCATGCATCACTCGAACTTCTGACCGAAGTAGAATTTTTCTTTGAGGTTGGTAGCAAGACCTATCTCATCCGCCGCCGACCAACTCAGGAGCGCCCTTCTCAGCGCGGCGAGGGTACAACTGTCGAGCAGCACAGTGCTTGGCTTTTTGATGTGACGGGTGTCCCTGTTGATGAGGTTGGGTCTCAGAATCCAGGGAAAGTATTGGCGGAAAAGAAAGTTGGTCTGGTTGCTGAGGAAGTGAAACGTATCCTCGGCTATGGAGCAGATCAGTTTCGGCAAATTGTTCTACTCCCCCAAGGGCAGTTCGAAAAATTTTTAGATGCGAAAACAGAAGAACGGCTCGTCATCTTGCGAGACCTGTTTGATGTCTCACTTTTTCGAAGCTTGACGGACGTGTTTAAGACGCAAGAGAGGGAATTAGCACAAGAAATCCGTCAGTCTCGAGCCCTTTACAGCTCGATCCTGCAAAATGAGGGCCTGGAAAGCGACGATGCCCTGAAAGCCAAGATAGAAGAAACGTCGAAAAAAGTATCCAAATCTCAGGGCCAAGCCGAAGAGGCCCAAAAGGTTGTCGAGGCGCACGATAAAGTGCTGAACGATGCCCGCAACACAGTTTCAAAGTTTGATGACCTCAAAGCAGCTGAGGCCGCGCTCAAAGACCTTGGTGTACGTTCAGCTGAGATTGCTCAGGCGAAAGTGGATCTTGCAGGCGCGCGCAAGGCGCAATCACTCTTGGATGTTGATACGGCCTATGCCGATGCCATAGACGCGCTGCAAAAGGCAACCAAGAATGCTAACACCGCTGAAGCAGCTCTGAAGCATGCTACGTCCAATGCTTCTGAAACATCCAAGCGGCTCTTAGAAGCGAAGTTAAAAGCGCCGGAACTTGAGAAATGCAAAGAAGAAGTGCGTGAGCTGAACGCACACAGAAAGACCTTAGACGCCTCGGAGGCCGCTGCTGAACGCGTTCGGTGCACTGAGGAAGATGCTAAGAAGGCGCGCGAGACATTAAAGACAGCCAATTCAGATCTCGAGAAGCGCAAGAAGGAGAGAGCGGAGGCCGTTGCAGCCCTAGACGGCGCGCGCAAAAGCGCATCAGAGTTCCAATCCCTCAACGTGAAGAAAAGCAAGGTAGAACAGGACTTTGCAGCCGCCCGCAGGTACGAAAAGCTCGAAAGAGATATCAGCGCAAGCCTTGAGGAGGTCGAGAACGCTAAGGCTAAGTCTGACGACGCAAGGCAGCAGGAAGCGTTGCGCCGCCAAGAACTAGAGCAAGCGGAACATGCGCTTGCCGGGATGCAGGCGGTGCACTTGGCCGAGAAGCTTGTAGATGGGGCTCCCTGTCCTGTTTGCGGATCGTGCGAGCACCCCGTCCCTGCCGAAGGTGATGCTGAGAGTGCTGGACTCGACGCGGCCTTCCGCGAAGCACGAGAGAAACATCAAGCCGCCCAGGCATCGACCATAGAGGCCATTGGATTGCTTAAATCCCAGGAGGCCATACTTGCGGAACGCACAGCCAACCTCGCGTCTCTTCCAAAACCAGATTCATCTTCGCGTGAGATTGCTGAAAAGAAGGATGAAATCAGCACTGATATAAAGAAACTGGGTGCACCTCTCGATATCGCGGCACTCGAAATTTCCCTCAGCAATTTGGAGGCGGCGGTAGCGAGTGCGCAAAAAGTACAAGAAGCTTCGCGCGAATCTCTGTCAAACGCCGAGAATAAACTAGCAACTGCTATAGGGGCCTTTGAGTCAGCGGTTCGGTCGGTGCCGGAGCCTCTTCGAGTGCCGAGGGCTTTGGCGCAAGCGCTGGGTGAGGCTGAAGAGAAAATTCAGTTACTTCAGGGTGAGCTTGAGGACGCCCAAAATGCTGACGTTCAAGCACGTGAATCTCTTATTAAGGGCCAAGCAGAACTCAATGCCGCCAAAGAGGCTCAATCGAGTGCGAATGAAAGAGTCGAGCGGAGCAAGCAAAAATTCGATGAGAGGCTTAAGAAGGCGGAGCTTGACGAGCAGTCTTATCAGTCATTCAAAGCCAAGATTGCAAATATCGATCAGCTTGCAGGGGTGGTAGAGGCTTATGATGCGGATCTTTCACGGGTGAAGCAGTGGCATGCCAAGGCATTGGAAGGTGTAGAGGGTCTTGTTCGCCCAGACATTACAGCTCTTGAAGGAGCTTTGTCAGAAGCGAGGGCGCAACTCAGCCAGCTTCAAAATTTAGCGGCTACCGAAGGAGCCCAACTGAAACACCTCAAAACAGTTGCAAAAGATCTGGCCACGCGCGAAGTCGCAATTGCGGAGGCAGAAAAGCGGTACGCTCCGTTGGCAAGCGTCGCTGTAGCCCTCCGAGGAGAAAATCCGGCCCGAACAAAATTGGAAACATTCGCTATTACGGCGATGTTTGAACACGTTCTTGATGCAGCCAATCTGCGACTAGGACCGATGACATCTGGCAGGTACGAACTTCAAAGGGAAGAAACGGCTACTCGCGCAGGATACGCGGGCCTTGGCATTACGGTTCATGATGTACACACGGGCAAGCCGCGGGCGACTTCATCTCTTTCCGGGGGAGAAAAGTTCCTGGCAGCATTGTCTCTCGCCTTAGGACTTTCAGATGTCGTGGAAAGAACGTCGGGTGGCATACGGCTCGATACGATTTTCATCGATGAGGGGTTTGGGAGCCTGGATATGGAAACACTAGATCAGGCACTACAGACGCTTCAGGACCTTATCGGTCAAAGCCGGGCTGTCGGATTGATCTCACACGTTGAGCTTGTCCAACAGGCGATACCTCATGGTTTTCAGATCAAAAAAACAATCGCAGGAAGCCATGTAGAAGTCGGGCGCGCAGCGTAGGCCGGCTGTAGCCAGAGTTTAGATTGGCAGATGTTTGAATTGAGATATTAAGACTATGGCGTACCGAACATACGCTCCTGAGCGAGATGATCCGTTCCCTGTTTCGCGCAGTGGGATAGAGCAGTTTATTCGATGCCCGCGGTGCTTTTATCAGCACAGGCGACAGGGGCTCAGACCTCCGCCGATGGTGCCTCTAACCCTGGCCGTTGCAACAGATGCGCTGCTTAAGAACGAATTCGATACAATCCGGGGAAACGATGATGTTCACCCTCTATGGAAGGAGTATGGGCTAAACGTTCGAGCCTTCGACCACCCCAATATTGATATTTGGCGCTCGAATTTCAAAGGCTGCCGCGTTCTTCATGCAGAAACCAATCTTGAGATCTTTGGAGCCGTGGATGATGTCTGGCAGAATCGGAATACGGGCGAGCTCCATATTGTCGATTACAAGTCGACGTCCAATAAAGGAGACCCAACAATTGATGGAGGGGGCTGGAGTGATAGTTACAAGCGCCAGATGGAGATCTATCAATGGCTCTTTCGACAATCCGGCTTCGAAGTCTCGAATACCGGATACTTTCTCTATGTGAATGGCTCAAAAGAGGGCACTTTCTATGACGCCACGCTCGGCGGTATCATGCGTTTTTCGACAACCCTCATCCCATATGAGGGGGATGGTTCTTGGTTGCCTGATATACTACTCCAGGTTCGTTCATGCCTCGAGGGTGAGGTAGCGCCTGGACCATCAGAAAATTGCGACATCTGCTCCTACTTCAGTTCACGAGAAATATTGGAAGTACACTAGCTTTTATCTCATTGGAGGCGCCGCTCAATGAAACTCCCAGAAAAGCAAGAACAAATTGTTCGAGATACTGCTGAGACGTCGGTCGCTGCTTTCAAACAGATAGCGGATGATGCTGCAAAAGGGCTCGGCGAAGAGACGCCGAAGGGCGCTGAGACGTTTGCGTACACGAACACGCTAAATACGGATAAAGCCGCAAAAAGACTTTCAGACATAAACGTCGAGCTGGCTGTGAACCTACGCCACTTGCAGCAGGAGCCGGCGATTGCGCGGGTCGTAGTTATAGATGAGGAGGATGAAGCCGCAGTTCCGGTAACTTATTATATTACTCGCTGCACGCCATATAAGTCGCTTGGAGGCAATGAGAACCTGGCGGGGTACCGAGGTCCGCTTGGGCGAATGGCGGCACTCGATGTTGGTGATTCAGTTGAGATAAAGCTCCCCAAAAGTACTCACTACTTTGAGGTGGTTGAAAAGGCGCTGTTACGCCCACAAGAGATTGAAGGAATCTGGGACTCTAGAGATTCGCAGATTTACTTTTCCGATGATCAACCTCTAACAATTCGGTCGCTAAGGTCTTTTCTTGAATCGTTTGAGGTAGAGTCTGTAGATAGCCTCGACGACCTTCTAGCTGAGGAAGATGCTGAGGAAAACGTTCGTCGGGGAATTGGCCGTACAATCCTTACGAAAATGGCGTTGCGCGACCAACCTGTTTTGGATCGATATCAGGATGAAGTGTTTCGCCTGCCAATTAGTACGCGTCTAATCCTGCTGGGCCCCCCGGGCAGCGGGAAAACAACAACGCTCATTAAGCGGATCGGCCAAAAACTTGATGTTGATGCAGGAGGGTTGTCTGATGAGTTTCTTTCGACCGCTCTCGGTGGGGGGCCAGGTGACACAAGCAGGGCCTGGACAATGTTCACACCTACTGAGCTTCTCAAGCAGTATCTAAAAGAGGCTTTTAACAAGGAGAATATCCCCGCGTCAGACGATTACGTTCGGACATGGGATAGGGAGCGCCTATCACTTGCTCGTTCAACTTTTGATGTTCTGGCAACAGCCAACAGAAATGGGCTTCGTTTTTCCAAGGAAATGAGCATCCTGTCGACGGATGCAGAAGATAACCTTTCCGGCTTCTGCGATGCCTTTAACAGCTGGCAGAACGAACTGTTTTGGAAGTCATTGAAAGAGTCGCTTGAGACGCTATCCGAGTGGCCTGACGAAGAAATTGCTGCTCAAGGCAGAGCCATATTGAATGAACTCCCATCTTCGGTGTCCAATCAACTCGGTCAGGCATTCACCGCCTTGTTTTCGCATTCCGGTGAGCTCCGGCCGCTCTTCACAAGGCTTCAGGGCGAAACCAGCGATATCATAGAGAAGTCCCTCAATGCCTGCGTTAATCGAGACCGGGAATTCTTAGATAAGCTCGTTATTTTTCTCGATGAAATGGGAGAAGTTGACGATGACGATGAAGGTGATGAGGAAGAGGCGGATCTAACAGATGATGATCTGCAGCAACAAAGTTTGGGACCTCGCAGACGTGCGAAGCGGTCCTACGAGCGGGCACTTAGTGCGCTTGCTAGAGCTGAATTCCAGAAACGGAAGCTTCGAGAGGGCAGCCAAGCCCACCGCATCACGGATTGGCTCGGAGATCGCCTAATCAGCGCGGATGAACTAGTTGCGCTAGGTCAAAAACTTATGGCACGTCGTCACATTCAGAAAGTACTGAATGCACTTCCACAATACTATCGAGGCATGGCTGCACGGTATCGGCGTTTCCGCCGGGAGCAGCACAGAAAGGGCGAGTGGTATCTCCCAGGGGACTTCAATCGCATGGCCATCACCCCACAGGAATTGGATGCTATCTTGTTTTGTTGCTTGGATTCGACCCAAAATATTCTACAGAGGCGAGACGTCTGGCGTCGCTTGGACGAGAACTATTTCATGCCTGTTAGGCGGGCTAGCGAGGCTCTCTCCAGCCAGATATTCGTAGATGAGGCGACGGATTTCTCACCAATCCAACTTGGGTGTATGAGACGCCTCTGTAGTCCCGCAACTCAATCCTTTTTTGCATGTGGCGACTACAATCAGCGTCTGACGAGCTGGGGCATAAAAGACCAAGAAGGCTTGGAATGGGCGGCAGGGGATATTGCGACAAAGGAAATTCGGTTTTCCTACCGACAATCTAAGGAACTGAATGACTTTGCCATGGCTATCGCCGACCTATCAGGGCGCAATACCCAAGCAGTGCTTCCAAATGAAGTCGACACCCCGGGAAAGCAACCAGCATTGGGCTATGCTCAGCAGGACTTTGCCACTACTGCTGATTGGCTTGCCGCACGAATTTCTGAAGTTGAGAGAACCACCGGCGAAATGCCTTCAATTGCCGTCTTTCTAAATGAAGAGGGCAAACTTTCGGAGATGGAGGTAGCCCTCAATCGGGCGCTATCGTCTTTGAATGTCCGCGCAAAGGCATGTCATGGTGGCGATACGGTCGGATCCGAGGATGAAGTTCGAATATTCGATATCCAGCACATTAAGGGTCTAGAGTTCGAGGCTGCCTTCCTCATAGGAATTGATGAGCTCGCGACAGCTCGGCCAGACCTGTTTTTCAACTACCTCTATGTTGGCGCGACACGGGCCGCAACGTTTCTGGGGATGACATGCAACGGTGACAGCCTTCCGCCAGAAATCTCCACGCTGCAAGAACACTTCTGTGATGAGTGGAACTAGTGATCGGTCATGTGCGGGTATGTCGGCAAGTCGACTTGAAGGCAGGGACAATACGATGACGAATAAGCGGCCTGTTTTCGCTGAGAATGATAAAGGGGAATTGATACCTATGAGGCCATCTGCCCCTCCAAACGAGGATGTTCTTCAAGAATTAATTGCATCGCATCCAGATATCGTGGGGGAAGAAGATGGTGAGCTGTTGCTTGTGTGTCGCGAGCAGGGAGTACCTGGCGACGAAGACGGATCAGATAGATGGTCACTTGATCACCTATTTGTAACAGGCAACTCTGTTCCTGTCTTGATTGAGGTAAAGAGAGCTTCAGACACCAGAATTCGCAGAGAGGTCGTTGGGCAGCTGCTTGATTACGCGGCTAATGGGGTTTCCTATTGGCCTCCTGGTACTATGGAGAAAAGTTTTAGAACCACATGTGAAAGTTCTGGGCTTGATCCCGATCAACAAATGGCACTTTTCCTAGACGGAAAAGATGCAAAGGAATTTTGGGAGCAAGTCGATTCGAATCTGGGGGCTGGGCGCCTTCGTTTGGTCGTTGCCGCAGACGTCATTCCTCCAGAACTGGCACGTGTCATAGAGTTTCTGAATGAGCAGATGCGAGCCGAAGTCCGTGCGATTGAGCTTCGTTATTACGAGAGTGAAGATGGGCGTCGGACGTTGGTCCCACGAGTTATTGGGGATACTGAGCGTTCACGCTCAATCAAAGGCCCAAAAGGTCGTTCTAAGCCAGAACCAATAACGCTCGAAGAATGGATCAACAAATTTATTGAGCCGGCCGGGCCGAAAACTCTTAGCGGCGCTCAGAAATATATAAATTTCATCAAGCGGCTCGGTGGGGAAGTCGACGTAGCCTCTACGCAGGGCTCACTTTACGCCAAGTTTCAAAGTGATGACGGTGCAAACGTCTGGCCTTTCAACCTTCAAAAAGGTGGCCTGATTTGGGTTTCTTTCTCTTACACCTGTATTCGACCAGGTCTTCAAAGCGACGAGATTCGTGAAGACCTCCTCAAACAGTTTGACGCCGCTGTTGGCGGATTATCCACTGCAAACACTCGCGGATTTCCTAGCTTCCCGGCATCTCGCATAGATAACCCCAAGATCGCCGCCGCCTTTGAAGAGATCGCCACCAAGTATATAGCTCTGGCACGAGAAGCGGGAAGTTCTGAAGGTTAGAGGTATGGAACTGGCAGAGCAGAGCGGTGTGTTGGTGCGATGAATTTGAACACGAAAACCAAATTCTTCCATGAAAGCACACCCCTTTATTTACCCGAAGATGTGCGTCCGTTTTTGGGAAAGCCGGATCTTCACTGGAAACAAGGGCGCTCTGCATATGAGCTCGCCCATTCATGGATAAACTCAGAGGATTTGCCAGCTGAAGTGCGAATTGTTCTCGAGCAAGTACCCGCTTTCAAGGGTGCTCGACTCTGTCGAGGCTTCTTCGAACATCAAACCAGACTTGATTCGGAAGTTGGTCCTAGCCAGACCGATCTACTAGCAAAATTCAAGTTGCATGATGGGACAGCCGTTGTGGGGATTGAAGGCAAAGTGGATGAGACCTTTGGCCCTCTTGTTGGAGAATGGAATACGGGGACACCAAGTCGCGAGCGACGACTGAGCTGGTTGTGCGATCGTCTTGGCGTTCGCACAGACGGTGTAGATTCTTTGCGTTATCAACTCTTCCACCGAACAGCCGCTGCCCTAATTGAAGCGGAACGACTGGGGGCAAGCCATGCTGCTATGCTCGTGCAGTCGTTTAGCGCCAATCATGCTCATTTTGCAGATTTTCAGGCGTTTGCAGATTTCTTAGGCACCCCTGTTACTAAACCTGGCAGAATGTCAGAAGCCATTGGTGGGACCCGCGTCCCGCTTTATCTCGGATGGTGTACTAGTCCGATCCGACAATTCGATTCCTAGGCCCCAACCTCGTGACCTGAGACCCAACTTCCCTCCGGATTAGTGGAGAGTCCTGGGTCCCGATTGTAACCTCAACCCAGCAGGATGGCGATCCACCCCCTCTATTTCTGATAGAGACGATCAAGCTCGCGACACCTAGACTCCCTTTGCTCACAGTAGTTGTTTAGGACCATCGCATTGAGCTTCCATTGAGCCTTCCTATCCTTCTCAAGACAGTCAACTATTCCCTCTTCAACAAAGCGATGGAGAATTGCATTCACTCGGTTACCATTTACGCCGTCCGGTCGGGCCCTTGCAGTTGAAAAGCGCATCTCTTGGTCCACGCTTGAAAGCTTACCTAGCTCTCTCAACACGCCATTCTCATCATTGATCAAGGTTTCCCACCACAATCGCTTTGTTTCTAGATGTTGACCGTCAATTCGATTACCAATGCTACGTACGAGCTCTTCGATGAATACGGGGCCACATTCCCAGCCCGACCTTCGTATCATTGAGAGAATAGTATCCTCACTAACTTTTATCCCAAGTATTCTCTCAGTATGATAACGGACTTTCCGATAGCTATCTATTCCCGGGCATGCCCAATCTGCAAAGAAGACAGGGTCATCCAATGCACTACCTTGTATAAAGGGGATATCTCGCAAACGATCTATCAGTTGAGGTAGGAGCTTTAAGACAGCTACATTGAAGTACCAATCACGATCTGATTCCAACGCGCGCAAGTCTAGCAACTCCCCCCAGGCCGCAGTCTGCTCCAGGACTTCTTGTGCTCGGCGGCACCCATCTCGCCACGCAGAGTCTCGATCAAATCGAAGCAGTCCCCAATCGATACTTTGATCATCGTCCGAACCGCAGACAATCCAAGAGTCGTCTCCAAAACACTTTGATACATCTTCAATTCTCATAGAACGAGATTCTATGATGCACGAGGAAATGCTCATAAGTATCTCGCCAACAACGCCGAAACCGCAGTATCGGCTCTCGACAAGCGAGATGATTCCATCATGTAGAACTGCTCGAATATGCTCTTTGGATGGAGCATCTATCGATGAAGGCAACGGCAATCTTATCTCAATTGAGTTTTGGCTAGCATCGGCGCCCGACAGATCTTGACCAACACGTCTAAGGAGTTGTGAAACCACTTTTGAATTTTGACCTAACAAAGTTAGGAGCTTCACCCGCATTGATTCAACATCGCGAAGCACATCATCATCCAATCCTCCTTGGGAAGTGAACTCGAGACTAAGCACCACCGTGTCGGGTTTCATTGGGGACATTTCCCTCCGAGGTTGGATTGTTGCGGTAAGTTAGCGAAGACCACATTCTGCTTTGCCTCGCCCATGGGTTGGCGAGAAGTCCAATTCAGCCTAGTACGAGAACGCGTGCGAGTCTCGCGCGAGAAATGTATTGTTTTGTGCGAGGTTCAGGCACATTTGGCGACACTGACTATTGCGCAAAATGGCTGAAATCAGTCGAACTGGACCTAAGACTTGTCCTAGTTAAGGTTGGGCGTAATAGCAGATCGCTGCGATCTCAAATGGAAAGTTCCCAGTCCTTACCGTTTCTGGTCACATCCAATTTCACCTCACCGGGAAGGGTCGACTGGCAGAGTGACCTGTCCCCATTCATTGGGCTCCCGGTCGACATAGTCACCCAGTGTCACGATCCATGCTGCCCGATCGCGACCATTGGTGGCGTGCCATTCGCCGATTTGCTGGAGGACGGACACCAGAAGCTCATCTTCGCCAGGAATGTCGCCAACGGCGTAGATGAAGGGTGAGGACATCCCCGATGGTTATCTCGAAACGGCGCCGAAATTGCGATCGTTCCCGGGCCTACGATGTTGCACCCAAGTGTAGTAAGATGGGCAGCCACGATTTTCAGGTTTGATCGCAGGGATTTTCAGGTTTGACGGACAGATCAGAAGCTCTTGAACTCCTTCGGGCAGCCATGGCTGATCATTCTGTCGAGTTTCGAGATGGCCAGTGGGAAGCTATCGATAGTTTGGTCAACAAGCGAGAACGCTTGCTTGTGGTGGAGCGCACAGGCTGGGGCAAGAGCTCTGTTTACTTTATTGCCACACGAATCTTTCGAGACCGTGGGCACGGACCGACTCTTATTGTTTCGCCGCTTCTTGCGCTAATGCGAAATCAGGTCGAGGCTGCTGGCCGGCTCGGCATCCATGCTTTGACGATTAACTCGACCAATCGAGAAGACTGGCCGGAACTACAACAAGCCGTGCGGGATGATGAAGTAGACGCTCTACTCGTTTCTCCAGAAAGGCTAGCCAACGACGACTTCGTTGAAGGCGTATTACTGCCAGTCGCTAAGCGCGTTGGGTTGCTGGTAGTTGACGAAGCGCATTGCATCTCCGATTGGGGTCATGACTTCCGCCCTGACTACAGGCGCCTTGTCAACGTTCTCCAGCAGATGCCTAGTAACGTGCCAATACTAGGAACGACGGCAACAGCAAACGATCGAGTGGTCGCTGATGTAAGGGCTCAGCTCGGCAATATCGGCGTTCAACGGGGGACTTTGCTTCGCAAGACATTAGCGCTTCAGACATTGAGCTTGCCTTCGCAGGCTGCACGGCTGGCCTGGTTGGCCGAACACATCGGTTCCTTGCCTGGGACTGGGATCATATACACGCTGACTAAGCGAGATGCGAACCAAGTTGCGGACTGGTTACAAGACCATGACATTGCGGCTCACGCATATTATAGCGGGGTCGAAAGCGACGATTTCGAAGACTCAGACTCATACCGTCAGTATCTCGAAGGGCAACTACTTCGGAATGAGATAAAGGCGATTGTTGCAACGCCTGCATTAGGTATGGGTTATGACAAGCCCGATCTAGGATTTGTAGTTCATTACCAAGCACCTGGCTCAATAGTAGCGTACTACCAGCAAGTTGGCCGAGCCGGTCGCGGCATTCCGTATGCCGTTGGAGTTTTGATGTCCGGAGAAGAGGATGGAAACATACTCGAGTACTTCCGGAGAACGGCTTTCCCAAAAGAGAAGTGGGTGCGTGTTGTGCTGGAAGCGCTGGATGAAACGGATGGTTTGAGCATTCGCGAGCTCGAAGAAGAAGTTAACCTAAGGCAAGGGCAGCTTGAACAAGTGCTTAAGTACTTGTCCGTGGAGTTCCCTGCACCAATCATCAAGGCGGGGTCGAAATGGCAACGCACGGCTGTACCATTCCAAATGGACCGGGAGCGTATTCGTCGTCTGACCCAACAACGCGAAACCGAATGGCAGGAGGTGCTAGATTATATCAATGAAGATGGCTGCCTAATGCAGTATCTCGCGAGTGCGCTCGACGATGTCGATTCTAAGCCTTGCGGAAAGTGTGCGTCCTGCATGGGTCAACCTATTGTTGATTCAACTTTCTCGAACAAGAGCGTCGTAGCTGCAGCTCAGTTCCTTCGCCACTCGGAACTGCCACTGGAATGCAACAAGCAGGTTGCAAGGGACGCTTTCTCTGAATACGGCTTTCGAGGGAACCTGTCAGGTGAGCTTCGCGCGGAGACGGGGCGTATTCTCTCTCGATGGGGTGATGCTGGTTGGGGTCAAATTGTCGCCGATGACAAGCATCAAGGACATTTTCGCGACGAACTCGTTGGGGCGGTGGTGGAGATGATGAGCGAGAGGTGGTGTCCGAACCCGTCACCTGTGTGGGTCACATGTATTCCTTCGAAGAACCATCCGGACCTTGTTCCTAGCTATGCGAGAAGATTGGCAGAGGTGCTAAGATTGCCGTTCAAGCCGGTAGTGCATAAGGTAAAGGACAATGATCCTCAGAAAATGCAACAGAACAGATACTACCAGTGCAGAAATCTCGACGGCGTTTTTGAAATCGAAGGTCCTATCCCAGAAGGGCCAGTTCTCTTGGTAGATGATGTCGTCGACTCTGGGTGGACGCTTACCGTTGTGGCCGCCCTACTTCGGCAATCCGGGAGTGGTCCGGTTTGGCCCTTGGCATTAACAACCTCAAGCATAGGGGCATAACTTGGATATTGGCGCTAATGCTCAAGCGGTAATGCTCCTGACCGTTTCGCTCGGCAAGTCCGATAAGTCTGGCCCCAAGCCCCTCACTACGAAGGAGTGGGCGCGATTTGCCGTGTGGCTAAAGGATCATGAGCTGAAGCCATCGGCTTTGTTGAGCGGTGATGTGAACACATTGCTTGCCGGGTGGATGGATAAGACAGTCACCACAGACAGGATATCGGGTCTGTTGGATCGAGGAGGTGTGCTTGGTCTTGTACTCGAGAAGTGGCGAAGGGCTGGACTATGGGTCCTTACTCGATCTGATTCAGAATACCCGGAGCGGCTGAAACATCGTCTTCGTTTCGACTCTCCTCCTGTTCTGTTTGGTTGTGGGAACAAGAAGCTGCTTGGCCGCGGTGGAATTGCCGTTGTTGGTTCTCGAGATGCAGCAACTGCCGACGTTGCGTTCTCTGAAAACCTTGGAGGATCGGCTGCTGAACAAGGATATTCAATCGTGTCTGGCGGCGCTCGCGGAGTTGATGAGAGTGCGATGTTCGGCGCACTGAAAAACGGGGGCACTGCAGTAGGTGTGCTCGCGGACAGCATGCTGCGAGCAGCCTCCTCAGCCAGATACCGGAAGCACCTTCTTGCAGGTGACTTAGTTTTGGTCACCCCGTTTAACCCTGAAGCGGGCTTCAATGTTGGAAATGCAATGGCTCGCAACCGGCATATCTACTGCCTGGCGGATGCCGCCGTGGTAGTAAGCAGCACTCCTAACAAAGGAGGCACATGGAATGGGGCCATCGACGATCTTAAGGCGGGCTGGGTACCGCTTTGGGTTAAGCGCACCAACACAGCGGGATCGGGTAACTCAGAACTTGTTCAGAAGGGGGCTAACTGGTTTCCCGATGACTTAGATTCGCTTTCTACGCTACTGACGAGTCCATCGACAGGAGCCGTTCAGGGTGGTGGTGCCGAGCTACCGCTGCTTTCTACCCAGGTTACTCCGGTAGAATTATCTGAAGGGGTGGTCGGCAAATCCAAGACCGAAGATGAAAGCGTCTTGCACCCAATTGTGGAAATCGAAAAAGTCGCGGCCGGTCAAGATAACAAGCCCGTCAAGACTGATGCAGACTTTTACAGGCTGTTCCTGGATCGAGTGATTGAAGTCACTGACGGCAGACCGATGAAGGCTGACGAGATCGCGGCAAGCCTTGAGCTCGAGAAGTCACAAGTCAACGCGTGGCTGAAGCGAGGTGTTGCGGACGGGGAGATCAAGAAACTCCAGAGGCCAGTCAGGTATCAGGCAAACACCTCTGAGCGCGAACAGGCGTCCTTGTTTGGCTGACATGAACCGCTATCCATGCCGACGAGGAGCGAAGCCCAACAGTGTGCAAGCGTTGTGCAAGTCGCGAATTATCTCGGCCGGCGGCGTCAATCCGAAGATCTGCTCTGGCTCACCTATCTTCAATGAGGTCGAGGGTTCACCTCAGGCGCAGTTCATAATCTGCCTTTCTCCTTCTGCCCCCACATGGCGGGGAGAGTTTCCCGACGATTGGCGGTACTTTGTCCTGCCAGTAGAGATTGCTGAATCAGGTTTCCGCATAAATGTCGACGCCTACTTTAATGGCTTCAAGAAAAACGGGGAGCCACGTAGCAAGCAAGGGTCATGTCAAGACTTCGTTGGCCCTGGCCCGCTTCGGTCATCCTCAATTCCAGACCATCAGGATGACTTTCTGCCCTACGAAGAAGCTTTTGATCTTTTGGGTTGCTAAATGAAGCAAAAGAGGGTCGTCCACGCCATCGTCGCTACAAAAGTCTGACGAAGGGCGCCTCTCCCAAAACGAAGAGTTTCGGGAGCGACGAACTGCGCTTTTTATAAATAGCGATGCGGTGACAACGACACGCCCCAAGAGGAGTTTTCAAAACCTATTCTCCTGAAGCGCGGCGATTGGACAACTTCGGCAGACACCAACGCACGTTGGGTATCGGCGGCAGACTGGTGAAGGAGTCGGTCTTTCTCTGGATGGATATTCAATTAGGATACGCTTCACGCGGTAGAAGTGTTGCGAACGCGCGAAGCCCAATCTCCCGGGTGTTGGCATCCTGCCGCCTTGACCACGCGGCCATCTGGTTCAGCGTGAACTCGCTTTTGCCAATCCGGATGTTCCAGTTTTCGAACTTCTCCGCCACGTCGTCGCGAAGGAGATCCAAGAGCCGCAAGGCCGTGACGGGCAATCCTGTTTCGATCTCGTCACGAATGATCGCGAACTCGACCGGATGGCGCCCGGCCGCGACAGCAAGGCCCCATTGATGGATCATCCGGGAGCCGGCGGGGATCAGGCGCAGGGACATTTCCAGCTCGCCTATGCGATCGAAGTATTCGTCCGGGTCATCCCATCCCAGGGTCCGGACGAGTTCACGCCAGTGGGGATCGCTTCTCTTCGAGACGAGCGATTGCGCAAACGGGCTGCGATTTTCCTTGAGATTTGTCATGTCTTCCTCCTCAGTTACGAGGAGGACCGGCAAGTCTTTCGCTTTTGTTGCGCCTCTATTCGAGGGGCCACATCCCGGCTTTCGCCGGAAACCACCTTGCCGCGGGCGGCAGGTTGGTGAAGGAGCCGATCCTTCTCTCGATGATGGATCGAAGATAGGGTCACAGCGGCAGACTTTCAAGCACCTAAGAAATGAGGAGGAACATGGAGCAAGCTATAGAATTGGGGCCCAGGTTTGATGAAGCATTTGCATTAGCCTGCGAACTGCACCGGGGACAACCGCGCAAAGGGACAAAAGTCCCTTATATCGCTCACCTAATGTCAGTTGCAGCTCTCGCACTTGAGGCCACCCACTACTGTGGCTACGAGGCAGCTGAAGATATTGCGATCGGCGCCCTCTTCCATGATGCCATTGAAGACCAAGGGCACAAGATCAGCCTTGAAACGATCCGAGAAAAGTTCGGAAGAAAAGTGCATGAAATCGTAAGCGACTGCTCAGATGCAAATATCCAAGAAGAGGGGCAGGAGAAAGCGCCATGGCATGAGAGAAAGCAGGCGTATGTCTCTGGCATCCGTCATAAGTCGCGTGAGACATTGATTGTCTCCTGCGCTGACAAACTCCACAACGCCAGATCCATGATGTACGACTATGATCACACCGGCGAAAGGTTTTGGGATCGCTTCAATTCAGGAAAAGAAGACCAACTTTGGTATTATAGCTCACTTCTAGAGGCATTCAAAGAGACGTGGCCAGAGAACCCACTGCTTCCCGAGTTCGCTGCTGTAGTCAAGCGGATGGAGCAGGCGATTGAAGGAGCCTAATCAAGAGGCCGATCGCAGAAACGTCTAAAGTCCAATGAATGGGGACAGGTCAGTATCAGCCAAACCACAAGACAGGCCAAGCCTGAAGGGTAGTTCCTTGACGATGTCATGGTTCTCCCTCCACCCGCGCAGCAAACGGTACCGGGGCGTGCAAGTGCTCAAAACAATTGTGCGGGTTTCAGCGGGATCAAACAGTGCGCCGCGGGTCTGAGGACGGCTGAAAACAGCCAAAAACCAGTCATGACTTATCCTGGTCAAGGTTGGGTGTGTCAGGCAGTCGTATGTGCCCTATCGTAATTGCCATCGCTGAACAACTTCATCTTTGAGTGGATGTGCTCTGCAATGCGCGTATACATCCACTTGGTTCTTCAACATTTACTGACCTGGCTGACCGCAGCAACGTCAGATATCCTAAACCAGTCGACGCAGTTCTGTGGCCAAACGGTGGTTCAGAGACTCTATGACTGGCGGAAGTTCAGAGTCAGCCCTTCTGGTTGAGGGAAGACAACTCGATGGCGGTAGGGGGAAGCGTAGCTGAAAGAATACTAGGTTTGACAGAAACAGGGGTACCGTCTCATTGATCAAATTTCAAAACCCTCTAATTGTTCACTGTTACTCTATCCAAGCATCCAAGTCAGAATTCTCGCAGAACTGTCGAACCTCACTCAATGGCACTGGGTCGAATGGTGCCGAATGCACAACATGAATTTTTTCAGCTGCCCAATCCTGAAGCGTTTCATCTTTCAGCCTTACTAGGCGTTCGCATTCTTTCTCAGAAAGCTCAATTGTCGCAATACCTACCCGGTAGCGTTCGGCATACTGTACCATAAGCTCGCGCTTTGGCAGTGAGCTGCGTGCATCAATCCTGACACAATACCATGACCTGTGAGCAAATCTTTTGTGAGAAACCGCCTCAAAGAAGAACTTTTCCCATGCGACGATATCTCTCTTTACCTCACAGGACACAAGTTCAATTTCCACAGCGCCAGCGAATCTTGTTTGCTTCTTCGCGACAATATCCGGGTTGCCCCAAGGCCCATTCCCTCTCGCATTTGCAACAGTTTGAGTTTCTTTATATTCGCTGCCAGTACCAGCGCCTTGCTGCAGCCATGCTTCGACTAAGGGGTAAAGGTGCTTTTCTAGAAGCGTAAACTCACTCTTCGTTTTGCCGCCCTTTTTCTGCTGCTTATCTTTTTGATAGAAGTATCCCTTGGTTCGTCCCGCACTTTGAACTGGAGATTCAGGATCCGTGTTTGCGGCTTGGTTTAGATGCGCGAAGTAGCTGGACCGCTTTCCGAGGGTCTTCGTCAGTTCATCAACGATCTTGCGACTTGAAGCAGAATGTTCAGGGTCAGTATGGCCGTTCTCTGAAAGAAATTTCTCTATGTGTTCCCGCACAATCTTGTATTTGATATTCCCTTGCGTCTGCGTCTGCGTCTGCGTCTCGCGTTCCGACATACGAAAAATCTCCTGTTGGCCAGACTACAATCTACAAGATAGTACAGTGACTTGTCATTACTGATTGACCCGCTTCCCGGAATTTGTGCGACATTTGGAGTTAGAATTGTGGACCATGGAAAGCCTGTAGGTTTGGTTCAAACAGAGTTGCTACTCAATCTACATTGTCCATTTGCGGACCGGGTCATAGGTTCAATCTGCAGAACCAGCTAGGTTGACTTGAGAATACATCATTTTGTGTCATCTGGCTTTTGCAGCATGAAGCCCCGCACAAAATCGCGGCCCTCGCCAAATGTAGGATGACCTTGAACCAGTCGTAACACATTGCTTTGTGGGCCTTGTTGTGTATTGACCAGCCGTTCGACGAAGCTATCCCACGCATAGAAGTCACAAACGACCCTGGAGCCATCGCCAAACTCTAGTCGAGCTACGTGCAAGTTATCTGTTTCTTCGGCGAAGGAAATCCAGTCTTTAACTGGTATCGCTTCAGCAAGAAATGTGAGTGTCATTCCCGGGTGCGTGATCTCATCCTCCAACTCAGATTCAGTTTCAATGCGATTAAATGACTTCATGCCCTCCGGGATCCGCCAGCAAACAGAGGTATACTTATCTCCATCAATGCCAGAGGTTCGGTGGTAGTATCGAAGTTCGAGGTAGCCAGAACGACCCTGAAGGTAGAACCGGGCCTCGAGCGATCTTGCTTTGCCGCAATTGTGAGCAATCAAGGTTGTCAACTTTATAGTCCCCGCTTCAATCCAACTTTGACGACGCAAGATGTGAGACCTTGAGTTCCAAGAAAACGGTTAGGAAGATTCTCCGAGTCAAGTCAGCCCAAGGCGTCGTGGCAGCCCCACCAATTTCCGCATCAGAACAAAACTTCATCGCCATCTCTTTCACCTGCTTGCTTCATCGAAATCGTGCTCGGCCGCACAGTTTAGCTTTCGGAAATTCTTGAACTAAAGTTCCGTCGCGGTCATATTCGATCGCCCTGTCCGGTGAATAATTGAGGAAGAAGCCGGTTACCTTCCCAAATGCAATAGCATCCTGAGGTAGCTTGCCGATGATTTCCTGGATCCATTGAACTTGGGGTTTTGTATAGTTGAAATCGAGACGTAGAATTTTCTCTGCGCCTACTATGGCCACAACGAAAATCGGCGACGGAGTTTCATGCTCGGTTCTAACGATAGCGTGGGGTTTGAACCTAGCGCACCAAGCCAGCCACTCGCGGTACTCTGCCTCCTGAGCTTCCTGCTTGAGCTCGTACTGCGTTGCAGCGATCGCATCCTTGATGGCAGGCTTGGTCAATTGGACTGCCGCCGCCAGCCGTGAAAGCAACTCTTCGTTGGGTACGAAGCTACCAACTTTGATCTGGTCGAGGCGGCGTAGACCTTTTCCAATATTGGAATATCCCCAGCGTCGTACGACCTCGGATTTCTTGAGACCAAGTTGCTCCATCCGCTCAATTAGAAGTTCGTCGATAAGCAGTCGCCGCTTCGAAGAGGCCGACGGATTGGTAGTGTCTCTAGACATGAAAAAGCCCTCTCTGTTGGAGGGCTGGCGCTCCGTTTCGTTGCCTTTTGGCCTCATCCCACTTTCGCGGAAACCACCTTGCCCGGATCGGCAGGTTGGTGAAGGCGCCAGCCTTCGTCTTGATGATGTGACAATAAATAGTCGCAGCTTACTCGAAGTCAAGGAGTAGCCTGTTCCTCAGAAACCGGACAACAAATTAATGTAGTTTTGTCGGACGAAAACGTGAGTGAGACGGCTCGAAAATGCTGAAAAGCCCTATTGAATTTTGGCAGGCTGCGGGAAGTGGAGGCTCTTTTGAGCACGAACCGGGCGAAGCATTAGCTATTAATGCGGACGAGCGAGCACCGTGCGAGTACCGTGCGAGAACAGTGTCATTTTGTGCGAGATTCAGGCACACTCAACTGCACTAACTATTAAGCAAATTGGCTGAAATCAGCCAAAAATCGGTCACGACTTGTCCTTGCCAAGGTTGGGGTCGTGAGTTCGAATCTCATCGCCCGCTCCAATTTTTCACTCACGCCAATTCGCTTCGCTCATGGCTGCGTCAGTGCGTCCCGGCCTCACGCTGTTTCGGGCATCT
>Ga0070726_10000528_pt1 | contig 46590 bp, 33 predicted proteins | sample tdAd471_FD_67275 | JGI IMG/M metagenome (GOLD analysis project Ga0070726, IMG submission 67275) | Marine sediment microbial communities from the Atlantic coast under amendment with organic carbon and nitrate - tdAd47.1 | ecosystem: Environmental > Aquatic > Marine > Coastal > Sediment | place...
TGATGGCTCATATGAACAACGCTCCCAACCGATTGATTCCGGTCGGCAGCAGCGTGATCTTCCGGGCTCCCGCCAACGGGGACCTCACGCTCTACGTCAACGATCTGCGAAAATTCTACTGCAACAATTCCGGGTCGGCCTGCATCCGGATTTACAAGTGCCAGCCTGCGAAACGCTCGGACTGCGAAAAAGCTGGCAGGAAAGAGTGAGCATCGACCGGCTGTTTCCGGGCGCGGGTCAGCAGAGAGACGCGTCAATGGAGGCCGGCTCGCACGACAGCAGCGTCAGGCCGGATTGCAGACCTCGATCACAACGGCCGTCGCGTTATCGCGACCGGACTCGGCCACAGCGGTCTGGACGAGCCGGTTGGCAGCCGGAACACCTTCCAGAGATTTCGGCGGTTGTCGAACAAGCTCTTCAACGGCGTGATTCCACAGGCCGTCAGTTACTCCATCGGTGCAGAGAACGAGCTGGTCGCCGGGCTGGCAGACGATCTCGCCGATCTGCGGATCGATGAACTGGTTGCCCGAACCGAGCGCCTGCGTGAGGACGTTCTTGCGGGGGTGTGTTCTCAACTCTCGTTCGTTGAGTTTCCCATGGCGAAACAGCCAGCCGGGATAGGTGTGATCCTGGGTAATCTGCTGCATCTCCCCCTCTTTGGGCAGCAGATAGATGCGGCTGTCGCCAAGGTGGCCGAAGTAAAAGCGGTCATGGCACCACCAGACCAGACTTAGCGTGGCGCCCATGTTGCGGCCTTCTTCGTAGGACTCGCCAAGCATCGTCAGCTGCATGTGGATCTTGTGGAAGAGCACCGTCAGGCACTCGGCGATTTCCGCCTTGAAGTGGGCGGGCGAGACCGCGAAGCGGCGCGGCATCATATGGACGACGTTGTCGACGGTGCAGCGGCTGGCAAACTCGCCGGACTTCTCACCACCCATTCCGTCGCTGACCGCGAAGATCATGTCCTGGCCGCAGAGGACCGCGGAACCTTCCCGTCCCAGGTAAGTGAAGTCCTGGCGGTCGAAGGCGATGGTCAGAAAGGCGTCTTCGTTGTTGGGGCGGAACCGTCCGACGTCTGTCACGCCCGACCAGTGCAACGTCCAGTCGGCTCCCGAGACCGGCACAGCAACCGACGGAACGTTTTCGCGTTTCGACCGCTGTGAGTCTTCGTCGTTCTGCTCGTCTTCAAGAATCGTGGCGAACTCAAAATCGATTAAACAGAAGCGGCCGTCCTGCGCGCGATAGGTCACGTTTCGAAGATACGGGTCGTCGTGCCGCACACCGTAGGATTCCAGTTCGCTGAACAGCTCGGCAATCTTTTCGTCACTCAGACGCTCGACGCGCGCTCCGCAGTTCGTCGTCACGATCTTCAGCTGCTCGTCATCTGCCTCCAGCAAACGCGGCACGAACTCGCAGTTCTGTTCTTCGAGGTAGCGGAGCACGCGGACCTCGTTGTCGAACCGCTCTTTCGCATTAGCCGCGCGGAACGTCTTGTGAACGCGACCGTCGTATCCGATCCGGACAAGCGCTCTGGCAGTGTCTTTCGCTTCGTGCATGGTGCTCTCGATGAGGGAGTGGTGTGCGTCTGCCGATGCCCGCAAACCGAAGTCCGAATTCGCAGAAACCGAGGCAATCTCAGAGGATCGTTCCCGACTCACTGAGACTGGCAACGCCGTGGTGACTCTGCGAGGAGGGCGACCGACCCGATTAACGAGTGCTCTGCGTCGGTGCACGTTCTGGAACAACCTGGCGAGGGCGTCGAGACGTCGCTTCTGGACATCTCAGATCATGTCGAGCTTGCGCGGGCGACGCTGCTTCGGACGACGGCAATTGGCACAGGTGCCGTAGACTTCCAGCCGGTGAGATTTTCGCAGGAAGCCACTTTCCGAGGCGATGCGGTCGACGATGGCGGCAATCTCCTCGTTGTGGAATTCGATCAGCGTCCCGCAGTCGCTGCAGATCATGTGATCGTGCTGAGGATATCCGTAATCGTGTTCGTAGACCTCGCGACCATTCGGGCGAGCGACCTTCCGCAGCAGGCCGCCTTCTTCCATCAGAGCCAGCGTTCGATAGACGCTCGATCGGCTGACGCGGCGGCTGTCGTTTCGCGTACTGAGGCGCTCGATCAAGTCATCCGGTTCGAAGTGCTCGTGCGACGAATAGACTTCCTCGACGATGATTTCCCGTTCACGCGTCAGTCGCAGCCGTTGAGTGACCAGGAATTCCCGGAACTTCTCAACAGGTGACACCTTCAGATCAAGCGTCGCGATATCGTCGCTCACGCGAGCCTCCCCTGACAGCCCAATTGCTGCCAACACTCATTCGCAGAACTGTGATTCAGATTTGATGATCAAAAAACAAAAACGACAGGGCGTCATCAAAGACGATCTGTCGCGGGAGAACAACAGTCACCACACGGTTTCTGCGAAACTTCGCCGGTCGGCACGCACGCCGATTCATACCGTCGATCGGATCACACTCCGTCACAGGAACTAGTCAGCGAACAGGTCCTCGAACATGCGATTGACGGCCGCGTCAAGCTTCTCGGGCGTTTCGTACGTCCCCGCCTCGATCTGCTGCCGAATCTGTTCGAGCCGCATCGCTCGAAACTGATCCTGCAGTTCGACTTCCGCCGACGTTGAATCGACCGTGCTGAGTTCCAGCTCGTCGGTCGGCGAAACTGGTCGCGCTTCTTTCGGAGCCTGCTGTTCGGCCGGCTGATTAATCCGTCGGATGGGTTGTCCGCCACCGACCGGTCCAATTCCACTCACATCCATGTCGGCACTCCGTGCTGACGGCAGCGAGCCTCACTGAAACAAATCAACGATGCCCCCCTGCCAGATAAAACGGCGAAGTCACTCCGCCATTCTCGAAACGCAGTACGGGCAGAACCCCGGACTGCGCGAATCAGAATCCCTTCCCAGTTCGCGAATGCTATCCCAAAACCTGAAACGGCAGCAACTTCTGTCTGATCGCCAGAGTCGCATGAAACCGGCAATCTTTCGCCCGGAATGAATCAGTCCCCACTGATGCACTGGCTCTCGTGTCGCGAAACCCAGCGATCAACGGGCAGCGCAAGGGCAATCTTGTGCCGCGATTCGGGCTGGAGAATGAGCCCAGCGGTTCATCGAACGAAACTGTTACCGACTCCGTGAGTCACGCTGACGGTGTCCGCATCGATTCCAGGCATCGGTCGGGCAGGGCAAAAACGACTGCCTGAATTGAAGCCGGCGCGACGAACCGCGACAAACCGGGACGATGGCGAGTGAGTTTCGACAATCCTCCGCACGGGGCTTCCTCATGGCTGAACTCTGTCCGAACCCGCACGGCGAGCTGATTCTCCGAACGCTGGCCATGCCGCCCGACACCAATGCCAACGGTGATATTTTCGGCGGCTGGATCATGTCGCAGATGGACATCGCCGGCGGAATCATGGCCAAGGAAATCGCTCGATCGCGCGTTGTCACGGTCGCGGTCGAATCGATGCGGTTTCACAAGCCCGTCAAGGTCGGGGACGTCGTTTGCTGTTACGGCTCCGACATCCGCATCGGAACGACGTCAGTGACGATTCACCTCGAAGTCTGGATCAAGCCGGTTCTGCGAGAATCCGAAGACGTCTGCCCGCGCTACAAAGTGACCGAAGCTGACTTCACCTACGTGGCGATTGACGACGACGGAAGCAAACGACCAATCCCCAAAAGGTAGCTTGCCACGCTCCAGCGCAATTCTGCGGAGATTCAAAACCCGCTCGAAAAGTGACAGACAGATTCGGGAGGCTTATTCTGTCGACTCGCTGAATCGTTGCGACTTCAAAGCGGTCCTTCTCGGCACTCCCCAGGGCATCCTCATGATCTGCATCTCTGTCTCGCCGGCTTCCCGGACATTTGCCAAAGTCGACATGCTCAATGCGGCCCGGCAGTCTGATCTGATCGAACTGTGCCTTGACCGCCTGGTCAAGGAACCTGACGTTGCCGACCTGATCGCGGGCGTCGACAAACCGGTGCTCGTCTCCTGCCGACGAAAGATCGAAGGCGGACAGTTCGAGGGCTCGGACGAGCAGCGACTGGCAATCCTCAGGCAGGCTATCGTCGCCGGCCCGGCCTACATTGAACTCGACTACGAATCGGCACAGACCATTCCACGCTTCGGCAATACGAAACGAGTCGTCGCCTACACCGGCCTGCGAAAGCCGTTCAGCGCGACAGACATCGAAGAGATTTTTTCCGAGGCGAAACATCTCGACGCGGACGTCGTCAAGTTCACCTGGCCGACACCGACACTCGAAGCGGCGTGGCCCCTGCTGGCCGCCGTCGCCAAGAAGAACGCGCTGCCGGCTGTCGGTTTCGGGCTGGGCCGCGCCGGGCTGACGTTCTCGCTGCTCGGTCGCAAGTACGGTTCACCGTGGATCTACGCCGCTCTGGAACGCGGCATGGAAGCGTTCGACGAGCAGGCAACAGTCAGCGAACTCGACGACCTTTATCAGTGGCGGGAGATCGACCCGCAGACCCGGTTCATTGGCATCGTCGGAATGGGGGGAGCCGAAGACCTGACCTGCCAGTGCTTCAATCGCGTGTTCAAGCGGCTCGATTTGAATGTTCGCTGCCTGCCACTGATGAGCGAGAAATTCGACAAGCTGAAATCGATGCTCGAAGCGCTGAAGGTCAACGCGATCGTCACCAGCCGCGACCTGGGAGACGACGTCATCGCGATCGCCGATGAACTGGAAGAGTCCGCTGAACTCAGCCGTTACGCGGATCTGCTGCTCAACAAAAAGGGCCGGTGGCAAGCCTGGAACACGGGCTGGCGAAGCGCCATCCGCATCCTCGAACAGACAGTTTCAAACGGCGACGAAGACCGCCGGCCACTCGATAAGCAGAACGTTCTGGTCATCGGCTCGGGCAGCCTGGCCAAGTCGATGATCTACGGGATCGGGAAACGCAAAGGACTCGTCAGCGTGACCTCACCGGACGACAATGCGGCCCAGGAACTCGCCAATTCGTTTAACGTGCGGTTTGTTCCGTTTCAGAATCTCTACAACACGTTGTCGGATGTCGTCGTCATTGCCGATCCGAACCTGCGACCAGGTGGCGGCAAGGTCGAGTTCAATCCGTCTTATCTGATTCCTCGCATGACGGTGTGCGATGTGACCCGGATGCCGGACGACAGCGAGTTCATCCGGGAAGCTCGCGGGCGCGGATCGAGAATCGTCGAACCGGCACTCATTTACGCCCACGTTCTGGCGACACGGATTAAGTCGATAACCGGCAAGGAAGTCCCGGCCAGTGAGTTTGAGCCTCTGATTCAGGCTCGCCAGACATAGTCGCTGATCGCTCCGCGATCGTAGCGTTCTGATCGTTTCCCGTTGATTTCGTTGATTGCTGGTGCCGCCTGCTGGAAGCGTTTCGATCGCGGAGCGATCAACGACTTTCCAGGCCGTGTTTGTTTCGAAGCCCACTTCGTCTTTGCAATGTCGAGTGACTGCCGTGACCAGAACCATTTTGACTGCCGTACTGATTAACTTCTTGATGACGAGTTCAGGAATTGCAGTCGCTGAAGACTCGCTGCGGCTGCTCCCCGACTCCGTCCAGCTGAGCGGCTCACGAGCGAGCCAGCAGTTACTCCTCGAACGTCAGTCCGGCGAACGTCTGACGGGCCAGGTCCGCGAGGGCGTCGAGTGGTCATCCGACGCGCCGCAGGTCGCAACAGTCGCAGACGGCATCGTCACACCGACCGGCAACGGGTCGGCAACAATCACCGCGACGACGCCTGGCGGTTCGGCGAGCGTCAATGTCACGGTCGAAAAGTTTGACGCTCCTCACGAATGGAGCTTTCGGAATCATGTGCAGGCGGTGCTGGCAAAACAGGCCTGCAATTCAGGCGCCTGTCACGGAGCCCTCGCCGGCAAAGGCGGCTTTCGTCTCTCGCTGCGCGGGTACGATTCGCAGGCCGATCACTTCTCAATCGTCAAAGACGCGCGTGGCCGCCGGGTCGAACTCAGCGACCCCGGCCGCAGCCTGATTCTCGCGAAACCGACGGGGGCTCTGCCTCACAAAGGCGGCCTGCGGTTCGACACGGACTCGTCGAGCTACCGAATTCTGGCTGAGTGGATCAGCGCTGGTGCGAAGCCGCCAGCAGATGACGACCCCACCGTCACGCGCATCGAAGTCCTGCCGGAGAACGTGCGACTGACTGTCGGCCAGGAGCAGCAGTTTGTCGTTCTCGCGCACTATTCAGACGGCCATACCGAAGACGTGACGGAATGGGCGAAGTTCACATCGACGAATGAAACGGTCGCGAACATCGACAGTGACGGCGTCGCTTCCGTCATCGGCCACGGCGGCGGAGCTGTCACCGCCTGGTTCGCCAGCCGGATCGTCATCGCCCGGCTGACGAGCCCCTATCCGCACGAGATTCCCGATGACGTTTTCACCAGCGAACCGCGGCGTAATTTCATCGACGAACTGGTTCTCGAAAAACTTCAGGACCTGCATCTGCGACCGTCGCCGCTGTGCACCGACGACGAATTCATTCGCCGAGCCTGCCTCGACACAATCGGCACGCTGCCGACGCTGGAAGAAGTTGCCGCGTTCGCCGCCGATGCGTCGCCCCGGAAACGCGATGCGCTGATTGACTCGCTGCTCGAACGAACCGAGTTCATCGACTACTGGACTTACAAGTGGTGCGACGTGCTGACTGTTTCCGGCAACCGTCTGCGGCCCAAAGGCGTCGAGGCCTATTACAAGTGGATTCGCAATGAGGTTGCGGAGAACACTCCGTGGGATGAGTTCGTGCGGAGAATCGTCACGTCGACCGGAAGCTCAATCGACAACGGCGCGACGAACTTCTTCGCCCTGCATCAGGATCCGGAGAACATGGCCGAGAACGTCAGCCAGGCGTTCATGGGGCTCTCGATCGCCTGCGCGAAGTGCCACAACCATCCGCTCGAAAAATGGACCAACAACCAGTACTACGCCTTCGCGAATCTCTTCTCGCGGGTTCGCGCCAAAGGCTGGGGCGGCGATGTTCGCAACGGTGACGGCGTCCGGACACTCTACACCGTCTCGACTGGAGAACTCGTTCAGCCGCGCACCGGCAAGCCGCAGGTGCCCACGCCGCTTGATGGCGAGCCCGTTCCGTTCGACGCGACCGGCGACCGCCGTGAGCACGTCGCCCGCTGGCTGACCAGCCCCGACAATCCGTACTTCACGCGGTCCATCGTCAATCGTGTCTGGGCCAACTTTTTCCGTATCGGCATCGTCAATGAAGTCGACGATCTGCGACGCTCAAACCCGGCGAGCAACGAAGCTCTGCTTGCGGCGGCAGCTCAGCATCTGGTTGACGCCGGCTACGATCTGAAGTCGCTGATGCGGACCATTCTGCAGTCTCGAACCTACCAGCGCAGCAGCGTGCCGCTGGACGAGAACCGGGACGAGCAGCGCTACTTTTCACGCTACTATCCGAAACGCCTGATGGCCGAAGTCCTGCTTGATGCCGTTTCTCAGGTCACTGAAGTCTCGACCGAATTCACGCACGTCGCCTTTCCCGGTGGCGACCGCCAGGAGACGAAGTTTTACCCGAAAGGCACTCGCGCGATTCAGCTTTACGATTCCGCCGTCGATTCCTATTTCCTGAAAACGTTCGGCCGGAACGACCGCGAGATCACCTGCGAATGCGAGCGTTCTGAAGAGCCCAGCATGGTCCAGGTGCTGCACATCGCGAACGGCGACACGATCAACTCAAAACTGAGCGCCAAAGAAAATCGCCTGACCGCCCTGCTGGCTTCGGAAAAGACCGACGCCGAGATCGTCGACGAGGTCTTTCAGCTTTGCCTTGCCAGAAAACCCACGGACCAGGAACGCACGGAATCCATCGCCGTGCTCAGTGCCGTCCCGGAAGGCGATGCCGATCAGAAACGCATCGTTCTGGAAGATGTCTTCTGGAGCGTGATGAGCACCCGCGAGTTTCTGTTCAATCACTGATTCGATGAAGCTGCAACTTGAGTGAAGCTGAGGCGACTTCTGGCGCGGACGGGGATTGTCCCTGAAATCTCGCACGCTTCGTGAGCGCTACTCGGACACGACCGGAAGCTCGAAGACGCGTTTCAGGAACTCAATCTCGGTCGCTCCACGGTCCGGGCAGTCGGAGCAGACCACCTGAATCTCTGAGGGCGACCGAAGCTGCTCGTATTTCTTCCGCATTAGTTCGCCGAACATCGCATGGTGAATGCTGACTCCAATGCTGGCGTTTTCAGGCAGGGGCGTTCCCGCAAGCTTCCCGCCATAGCCCAGCCACATCGGCGGATCGTCCTGTGTGACGTGGGTCAGTGAACTGAACTCTGTGACTTTCGGGCGCAGGGCCGGAGTGCTCAGTTCGGAGATTGCCTTCACGCCATAGATCGGAAACACCGACGGGTGGATGTCCGGATTGCCGCCGATTGAACTGAGGATGACCTGCGGATCGACCGTCGTCTGAGCCCCGTATCCAATGACGCCCAGCACGCGGGACGACTGCCGCTGAACCGGATCGTCGCTTTGCGGGTCGGCCAGATCGTCGTGCACGCCGAGCCACACTGACATCAGGCCTCCGGCCGAGCCGCCGCTGACAACAACTTTTGTCGGATCAATGTTCCAGCGTTCGGCGTGAGCCCGCACGAATTGCAAGGCGAGCGCCCCGTCGTGCAGCGACCCCGGAAACGATTCGCTGTTCGGCCCCTTAACGAAACGGTAGTTCGCACTGATGACTGTGATGCCGTTCCTGAGGCACGCTCTCGCGAGTGGCAGTCGCCGAGCAGTGGCCTTATCGCCAGCGACGAACCCACCGCCGTGAAAGTAAATGACGACCGGCGTCGGCTGGTCGGATTCGGCCTCGTAAACGTCGAAGCGGTTACGAGGATGATCGCCGTAGCGAACATCGGCTGCGGTTGGCTGCAGCTGCCCCTCGCGCGCCGCTCGCTGGGCTCGCGTTCCTGAAACCTGCTTTCCTTGCCCGTTCTCTCTTTGTGGCTGCTCTCTTTGTGGCTGCTTCTCCTGAGCCGGCGCGGTGACGGACGCCATAGTCAGAGACGCAACGATTGCCAGCAGCCAGAGATAACGCATCATCATTCTCCAGAAGAGAGTCCTGCGATCACCGCATCATCACAGGCCGGGAATTGACCGGCATTCCCGCATTCGCGGTTCAGGAACGCGTCGGAAGCACGTTCCCGAAAACATCCGGCAGCGTTAGCCCGGATGATTCATGACCTGTAAGGAGAAAGAAAGAGCCTTCGAGTGACGACAAAGTGGCGTGTCACAAGAGCTTTTGTCTTCGCAGGGAGGCTCGGGTGAGTTTACAGCGTGTGTTTCAGAAAAGCTTCTTATTCGGTGATCTGGCCAACCAGCCGACGCCGTCGCGGTTCGAGAACGTGGTCAGCGTCCGTTCGCTGTTGCGGTTACGGGACGACTTCATCGAGCAGTTCATCGAGCAGTTCATCGCGTCGTTCGAGGAGTTGAGGAGCACGGCGGAGACATTCGGGCGGGGCTGTGGTGAGTGGTGGTGCAGGACGATATGGTGACGCGTGCCCCCGCGGGCTGTCCGTTCGGCAAGGTGTGTCCAGAGACGGTGGCTGGTTTTCAGAGGACGTCGGCAGTCGGACGGGGCAACATCGGACAGTCGAATCCGGACAGCGAACTCACACATGGCAAACTGGCTCGACAAGGCACTCGGTCGGAAAGATGCGACAACTTCGGTTGCCGTTGTGCCGTTCGATGTGCGCTGCGAATGCGGTTCACGGCTGACCGGCGTTCGATCCGAGCGGGCCAGACGGGCAATCTGTGCTCAATGCGGTGAAGCTCATTTCATTCTGCCCGTCAATCGGTATCCCGAGTCAGCGCGGTCGTATTTCGAGCAGGCACCGACCGACGACAATTCGTCCGCCTCCCGGCGCTCAGCCGCCGGACATGCAGCCTCCGGACATGCAGCCTCCGGGCATACGGATTCGAAAGAGTGCGTTGAACCGGAATCCGACGCTGCAGATTCGTACGCAATCAAGCCTGACGAACGCCCGGTGAACGACGCCAACGTCGACGTTGGGCTGAGCTTTGAACTCGACGATCCGCTCTCCCTTGAGGCCGAGGAAGCGTCAGCGGATGACGATTCGGCGGACCTGCTCGACTTTCTCGATGAGCCCCCGGAGCCTCGCCGTCGGCCACAGAAGCGTCGCGACGCTCTGTATGCATCGCCGGATCGCGAAGAGTCGATTCCGCTGCGGAAAACGTCGGTTCCGGAAGTTCCAGAGCAACGGGGTTCTTCGCGCCGCGACAGCAGGAAGACACAGTCGGCAAACATTCCGTCGGGAATGATCGAGGTTCCTCAAGCAGATTCCGGTTGGGGCACATCTCGGAAACGGTTTGTGCTCGTGGTCGCCGGGATTGCCGTGCTCGCTCTGGGAATGGTGTTGTGGGTGGTCCGGCAGCAGACGCTCGATCTCGCCGAAACGCGGCTGGCCGCTGCCACCGATGCGGGACTTGATGCGCTCGCGGCGGGCAATTTTCTGGAAGCTCGCGAGCAACTGAAGATTGCTCTCGATGCACTGGCCATTGTTGGCGCTGACGAGGAACAGATCGCTCCACTGCGTCATCGCTGGCTGGAAGCGGAGTTCGCCACGCACCTGCTGGACGGCTCGCTGATCGACATTGTCGAGGCGACTCGCGATGCGGAACGCCTGAAGCGCGAGGACCGGCTGAGGCAGTTCGACGCACGGTTCGCCAATCGCTGGCTGCTGCTCGACCTGAGTCCGGTTGAACTTGTCACGGTCGACGTCAAAGCGGAAGACAGCGAGGTCGCATCAACTGAGACGCGGCTGCTGTATCCGTGGATGCTCGACGACCAGGCCATTCATGTTGCCGGTGTCCAATCGCTGGTGAGCGGCAATCGGGAACGTGTCATCCTGGCGGGCCGGCTGTCGGGCAGCGAGTTCGACGAAGCGGCTCAAGCATGGGTCGTGCGAATGGATCCGGACGATTCGTTTCTGTGGACGGACTTCGGCATTCTGGTGCGGCTTGGGTTTGTCGCAGAAGAAGACGACCTCGGACTGAAGCAGATCCTGCGCGAACAGCAGCCTGCCAGCGGACCGCCGATTGGGACCTCGAACGAGGAACTGGCCCGGTCCGCATCCAGCGCCGAGAGCAAGGAGACAGAGCAGCCATGAGAAAGCGTCTGTGGAAACGCTGGCCTGTCCGGATTGCCGTTCTGTGGACGCTGCTTCTGGCACTCACCCCGGCACGGGCTGATGCAGCGCCGCAGTCGGTGGCCGACTTTCTGCGGATGAAGCCTCGCTGGGAAAAGCTTGTCGGACTGCAGTTCCTGCTCGAAGGCCGGTTTGGCGGCAGCGCGGGGCCGATTCTGAGGCTGAGAAAGCTCCCGCTGGGATTCCATGCGGATGAGGAAATCGAGCGGCGATATGACAGCGACGACGTGCTGCATGTGCTCGGAGAACTTCAGCGTGACGAAAACGGACAGCTTTATTTCCGGCTGCTCGATGTGCGCCGGGCGCGCTCGGACATGGACCGGCTGAACGAGCAGGTTCTCGAACTGCCTCCCAAAGAGCACGAGCCGGTTTACGAACTCGCGGACTGGGCCGAGCAGCGCGGGAAGTTCTACGACGATGAGAAACTGCAGGCCGAGGCCGTCAAACTTTACGGTCGGGCTCTCCGACGAGAGCAGGCATCACTGGAAACTCGCGACTATGCGGCGTTTCGTGATCTGGCGATCAAGGCCGGTCGGTACGGGCTCGGCGAGGCTCGAAAGAATGCCCTGCTGTACGAAGGGCGGTATCGCGAGTGGCAGCTTGCTCGGCGTGATCTGGACAGCAAGGAACTCGCCGGACTGGCGGCGGCAGTCGCATCAGAACTGCCGGGTGCTGCGGTGCCTGTGCCAATCGTCGATCAGGAGTTTCGTAATCGCTGGAAGCAGGAACCGTTGCGCGTGTACGAGAAGTCGACGTTCGGTTTCGAGCAGATGCACCGTTTTCTCTATCAGGAAATCTCGCTCGACAGCATTCAGATGGAGGCTCGCGACGACGGAAGCAACGGACGCGCGATCGCTGCTCGACTGCGGCAGGAAGTGCCCGAGTTCGCAAACATGGCGATCGAGTTCGCCAGAAAGGAACTCGACAGCCAGATTCAGAATGTCACGCAGCTGAAGGTTGACGAGATGCTCGAACTGCGTGAGCTGCTGGTGGATGCCGGCGAGGCGGACAAGGCGGACGAGATCCTGAAACGCTGGTTCAAGAATCGTGAGGCACAGCTGCGCAATGAAGGGATCGACGGGTTGATCGAACTGGCGTCGCTGCACGAGACGCTGTTTCCGGACGGAGCCCGCGAGGCCGTCCGCGTTCTGCTGGAAGCTGAGCGGCGGAAACCCGGCTCGTCGATTGTCCGGCAACGTCTGGAGTCGCATGGTTATCGACAGATCAACGGCGACTGGAAGAGTTCCGAAGAAGTGCGCGACTTTGAGAACTCACCAATCAACCGCGCGATGCGCGAAGGACGGGTCGTTCCGGGGATGACTCAGGAGCAGGTTCGTCGGGCGCTCGGCGCGCCGACTTCAATCTCCCGGCTGCTGACTGCTCGGCACGTCATCGAGTACTGGGTGTACGGAGGAAACGAACGCTCAAGCCGACTGACGATCCGGCTGAGCCGTCAGACGCAGCGGCAGTCCGCTATCGTGATCGATTCTCGCGATCTCCCCCGCTGACGACGTATCCGGCGACAGCGTCACCGGACTGCATTTCCGAGTCGCCGTCGCGTGTTTCCGAACTGCTGCTTTGAAGACCGCAGACACGAGGGCGTACAATCGCCCGTTTCCGAACTCTGGAGTTCCCTATGTCCGCGCGCTGCCTGATTCTGATTTTGATTCCGTCGCTGCTGGCTCTGGCCGGCTGCAGTGACACTGTTGATAAGGCGCCTGAAGTCGCTACAGCTTCCAGCGATTCTGCCGCCGTTGACGCACTGGCGGGTGACTCTCTGGCGGGTGCCGCAGACAGCCCTGCCGGCACGGAATCTTCCGGAGCAGATCCAGCAACTCCCCCCACTGAGACGCCGCCAGATGGCGACGATGACAAAGCAGCAGCTTCAGGCGAGAAGTCCGGCAAGGACGACTCCCAGCTGATCGTTGACGAGCCCGATGTTCCTCGTCCGCTGGGCATGGTGTGGGTTCCCGGCGGCACGTTCGCGATGGGCAGCAGCGACGGTTTTCCGGACGAACTTCCGATTCACAAAGTCGCCCTGGATGGCTACTGGATCGACGAGACGGAGATCACGGTCGCCGAGTTCAAACGGTTTGTTGACGCGACTGGCTACAAGACCATTGCGGAACGAATTCCAAAGCGCGAGGACTTTGCCGATCAGCTGACTCCAGAGCAGATCGCGGCGATCCCGGAAGAGAACCTCGTCGCCGGGTCAATCTGCTTCAATCCCAAGTTTGATCGTGAATCGTTCCCGAAGGACCGCCGCCCTCAGCCGCACGAGATCTATCTCGTCTGGAAGTATGAAAAGGGAGCCAACTGGCAAATGCCTGACGGGCCGGGTTCAGGCATCGAGGATCGCATGGACCATCCTGTCACGCACGTTGCCTACGACGATGCGGTCGCCTACTGCGAGTGGGCCGGCAAGCGGCTGCCAAGTGAAGCTCAGTGGGAATACGCAGCCCGCGGCGGGAAGGACCAGTGGATGTACCCGTGGGGCAATCAACGTGAGCCCGCCGGAAAGTGGATGACCAACATCTGGCAGGGCCAGTGGCCGTTCAAGAACCTCGTGCAGGATGGATTCGAGAAGACGTCGCCCGTGCGCAGCTTCGAGCCCAACGGGTTCGGCCTGTATGACGTTTCGGGAAATGTGTGGGAGTGGTGCTACGACTGGTATCGCGAGGATTATTACGCGCACAGTCCGACGAAGAATCCGCTCGGACCGGTCGACAGCTTCGACCCCATCGAACCGAACGTGCCCAAGCGTGTGCAGCGAGGCGGTTCGTTTATGTGCAACGCCAACTACTGCAAGGGCTATCGAGTGGCCGCTCGCATGAAGGGCGACGTCATGTCGGGAACCTGGCACTGCGGATTCCGCACGGTGGTCACTCCCGACATGTACGCAGCGTACCGAAAGAACCCGGCCTCACGGTTCGCCTCAGAAGCCGCAGCGCCCGCCGCCGGTTCCCCGGCAGCTAATTGATGGCCGGCAGACTGTGCGTAGCTGGATTCGCAAGAATTCAGTCCCACAGACTGCGCGTCGCTGGATTCGCAGGAATTCAGTCCCGCTGGAAACAACTGAATTCCTGCGAATCCAGCTACAGGCCGCAGGCTCAGCGGGATCCCAGAAAACTGAAGAGGCGCTTCTTCTGCTTCGAGTCATCGCCAGCGTCGTTCTGACCTGACGACGCTGGATCAAGCGCGAAGGCGAGCTTCTCGATTTCTTTCGTCAGCTTCGCTCGCGGGGCATAGCTGAGCAGCGGCACGCCGTTGTTTCGCGATTCGACCATCGTGGCGAAGTCGTTCGGAATCTGCCAGAAAACTTCCCGGCCGATTGTCTCCAGCGCTTTGTTGAGGCTGATCTGTGTGTCCTGCAGGCCGAGCCGGTTGACGATGACGTGCAGCTTCTCTGCCAGGCTTTCGTGCTGGTCGAAGAACTGCAGCAGTCTCACCACGTTTCGCAGGCACGGCAGGTCGAGCTGCGTGACGAGCAGTACGGAATCCGACGACTCCATCGCAGCAATGTCGAGCGGCGTGTAACTCTTGCTGATGTCGATGACCAGGTGAGTGAAGGTCGCCTTCAGCAGCGCGATGACGCGCCGCAGTTCGTCCGGTGTGAAGGACGGCGCATCGTCGAGATGGACAGGCCGCGGCAGCAGAAACGCTCCACAGTCGTGTTTCGTCAATGACCGCTTCAGCAGCGCGTAGTCGAGGCGGTTAACGTTCTCGGCCACGTCCTGAATCGTGTAGTCGGGAATGATGTCGAGCCAGACGTCGGTATCGCCGAGGGACAGGTCGAGGTCGATGATCGCGACGTTGTTGCGTTCGTTCTGTGCCAGGACGCAGGCCAGATTGATGGCCAGCGACGTGCAGCCGACGCCACCATTGACTCCAGCAACGGTGATGACCTGGCTGGGTTTCGACGGGCCTTCTCCGGACTTGCCACTACCAGTGTGTTGAATCCGGTCGAGGGCCGCGAGGAAGTCTTCGAGGTTCAGCGGAAAGCTCAGAAACTCCTTCGCTCCGTTACGCATCGCCTTGAGGATCAGGCTGCCTTCCTGCGAACTGCTGATCACCAGCGCGTTGCAGTTCGGCACTTCCTGAGTCAGTCGGGCGACGAGATCCAGCGCAGCGTCGGGATCCGAGTCGAGCGACACGAGAGCAATGTCGGGATGCGTCTGCAGCGCGACGTCGGCGAAGTATTCGTAGTTCGAGCATTCGGCTTCGAGCCAGACCGTGTCGATTCCCAGCAGCAGGTGCTTCAGCATGCTGCGGCTGGAATCGTTTGGATCCACAATGGCCAGTCGAATGACATTTTTCATTGTCGTGGCTCTTCCCGGAGAACAAGACGTGAAGTGAAGACGCGGCCGGTCCGATTCAGGCGGAGCAGCACCGTGGCAATCTCGCGAATGAGGCCCGCAAAACTATGGCTCAATCAGGCCCGGCAGAGCGGTCCGATTCCGGATTTGCAGCTGTTCGGAGGTGCGGGATTTGGCCGCCGGTCCAGTCGTAGTGGTTGCACGGGACCGGCTTCGCGCGTCTTTCAGCTGTGGCTTCTTCGCGAAGGGATTCCAGGTGGCTGGTGGGCGTTTCTTTGTGGATGCAGATGTCTGCTGAGCCGCAGGCGCCGTCTTCGGTTGGGATTGTGGTTCGTTTCTCTGACCATCAGCCGCATTCTGAGTTGCCTGAGCTGGCGACCGCTGCTGCATCGGCTGCGACGAGCGGTTCCCGGTGGCAGTGCGGCCTGGCGTGGCACTCGCCGGCAGAACCCGCTGCGGTGCTCCGAGGCTCTGAGAGAAACCAACCTGCTGAGTTGTCCCCTCGGCAGGCAGTGGCGTCGTCGAGGTTCGCTCGGCAATGGGCAGTGTTTCAGTCGAGACGCGGACGCTCGACGGTCGGGCCTGACGCAGCGCGGCGGCTGCTGCGGTTGCCCGTTCAGGAGCCGTGTTCGTCTGACCGGCCGACTGGGTCGACGTGTCAACAGCCGGAGTCAGTTCCTGCCGAATCGGTGTGGCGAATGTCTGCGGAGCAGTTGCGCTGGTCAGGCACTGCCCTGTGGTGCAGGTTCCCAGACGACCGCAGCTCTGGCATTCGTCGCCGTACTTGGGCACTTCCAGATAGCCATCAAAGAACAGTTCGCGGTCGGTCGGGAACGTCGTGAAGCGTCCCGGACCACCATGCGGTACCTGGTGCGGCTGCATCGGGGCGACGAGTTCCGGCGTCAGCGTGATAATCAGTTCGGTCTCGACGTCGTCATACGTGGTCTTGCGGAACAAGGCACCGACCCAGGGCAGTTCGCCCAGGACGGGCAGCTTTGAGGTCTGCGCCGTCTGCCGGGACGAAATCAGGCCGGTCAGCATCAGCGTCTGCCCGAACCGCATCTCGACTTCGGTATTCACACGCCGCGTTGTCAAAGCCGGCACAACATTGCCACCGACGTTAACGGAGTTCGCGAAGTCGCGTTCGCTGACCTCAGGCATGACTTCAAGACGCACGCGACCATCGCCGAGGATGACCGGCACAGCCTCCATGCGCACTCCGAAATCGCGCCACTCAATACTGACAACGCCTAGTGACTGAGGCACAAGCACCGGGAACTCACCGCCGGAAAGCATTGAAGCCGGGCGGCCGTTTGTGGTGACCAGTGTTGGTTCAGCCAGAATTTTCAGCAGCTCTTCCTCTCGCAAGGCGTCAAAGAAGCCGAACAGCGTGTTGTTGTCGGAGACGAGTCCGAACGCGGTCGATGCGGCGCCCAGTGAGTCGCCAGCCAGCTCGGCGGCGATTCCGGTCGGACCGGCAGCGACGGATTCCAGTGCGAACAGGCCGGCCGGGTTGCTGCGGATGTAGCTGTCCTGTCCGACATTGATAAAGTCGAAGCCCATGCGGCGCATTTTGGAGCGTTGTGCTTCCATGATGCGGACCTTGAGCTGGACCTGCTGAACGCCGCCCACGCGCATTTGATTCAGCACGCGCGGATAGAACTGTTCGGCAATCTCAACGATCTGTGTGATGTGTTCGGGCTGAGCGACCCAGCCGGTCAGAGCGACGGAGTCCTGGATCTTGTAGGCCTCGATGGCCGAATCCGGAAAGCGGTTGTCGATCACGGCCTGCAGGTGCCGCGTGTCGCCCTTGACGAACACTTCGATCACGTAGTTCTGATCGTCTTCGTCGGTGAGGACCAGCGTGGTCACTCCCTGGATCAAGGCCTGGACGCGGATGCGGTGCGGCGTAATCGCCTTGACGTCAATGACGGTCGGATCGAAGCCGTCGACGCGTGTGATTCGCTTGTCGCTGAGTTCAATCACCTTCGACAGACTCTCGGTCACGTCGACGTTGTTACGGCGTCCGGTGACGTGAAAAATCGCGTCAGACGCAATCTCGCGGTTGGCGGCGCCGGGCAGGGGGGCCGGTGTTGCCGCGCTGGGGTTCGCCAATGGCGCCGGAGCACCGGTCTGTCCCTGTGGCGATGCACCCTGTGGCGTTTGACTCTGCCCGGATGCGGGATTCTGAGCGAGCAGCAATGTCTGGAACGGCGACAGCAGCACGGCCATCGCGGTCAACAGCGACAGCCTCCGGCTCAAGCGGCGTTCGCGAGCCTGGCGGGCTGGCAGGACGCCACCGTGGCGACGGCTCGGCCCCTGCTTGCCGTGGTTCGCGGAATTCGTTCGAGTCAGCATCCATGCACCTCTTTTTCCGTAGCCCGTTGGACTTCGGTCGTCCCCCCCGAGCGGCGTCAGTGCTCACTCAGAGTTGCATCGACAACCGGTCGACGATGCCTCCCGCACCGGCGACCGCCCGTCTCACTGTCGTTTCTGTTGCGTCGCGAGCGTCACACGAAGTTTCGCTCGACACGCGTCTCTTCCGTCTGCCGATTGCCCGCTTCAGTTGGAAACTGAGCCCGGCGATGAAGCGGCATTCTTCGGCGTGGTGGCCGACGATGCCGATCCTGTTGTCTTCTTCCCGTTTCCAAAGAGATTGTTGATCCCGTCCAGAAGCGGGTTTCCGGTCGACGATCTGCCGTTCGATTCCCCATTCTCCGTGTCAGCTTCGTCGGACTGAGGCAGTGCCACTTCCTCGACTCGCAGTTGATCACCGGAGTAGATCTCGATTGTCCAGGTAGCCGGTGCTGACGGGCTGGTCGGAACCACCGGGCCGGCATCGGCGACAGCCTGCGTGTCCGGCAGCATGGCGCTGTCCAGGAAACTGTCGAGATCATCATCCGAATCGTCAGTGTCGTCCTCCGTCTCTTCGCCGCTCTCTGATTCGTCTTCCGGTTCGTTGTAGAAGTCGGTCAGTGATTTCGGGTCAAAACGTTCTTCGGGAGTTGTTCGAGATTCTGAGTCTTCCTTGGACCTCATCGAGAGATGCAGTTCGCCAACTTTCTCCGCCAGCTTGACGAGAGCTGCCTGCTGGGGGGTGGCCAGCAGCGAAATCGTTTTGAATTTGCCGTCGCCAGATCCAGCGTCGATTTCCCGGATGTTTCCCGTCGAGAAAACTTCGACGAACTCGAGCACGGTCTTGATCACCGTTCCCGCGCCCAGCGAAGTCCGCATTTGATAAGTGACCATGACGTCGACCCTGTCTCCCGGTGAGAGCAGGCCGCCGCTGAGCATGGCCGAATCCACATCGATCGCGATCACGGTCATCCCTTTCGGGATCGCGGACGATGCGGCTTTGTCTTTGGTCAGTTTGTCGAGTGTGACGAAGTCGCCCGGGAAGGCTCGCGACTTGATCGCCAGCCCCTCGTACTCTTCCGGCAGGGTCACTGCGTTCTGAGGGACGACGGAAATCGGATACTCCCGGAATTCCGAGTTGGTCTCGTCCAGGGGCTCGCCGGGAGTGATCTCGACGGTCGCCACCAGAACTTCGATCTTCTCTTCCGCGGCTTCGAGGTTGTTGTTTGACGAGACCTGCTTGAACAGGAACATCGCCACCAGGCCACAACCGCTGGCCACGGCCAGCAGCATCATCGATTTCAGTCTCATGACAACGAGCCTTCATCAATCAGAATGTCGGCAGCGGCGTGTTAAACTCTCCAGCCTTTAACGACCGTACCGATTGAAACGCAGATGCCGGTTCCGGCGACCTCGTCGCCAGACACCGCCAATGCCGGAGGAAATCCCGCCCGACGAAAGTTTTCTTCAAGTTTCAGAGGCAATCGCCTCCCGAGACCGGACATCTCACGGAATCAGGCCGGACCAGCGTTCAAGCTGGCCCGACCTGTTCAGCTCCGATTGACACGCCCGTCCATCGGTTGTTCCACGTTCTGGATTCGCTGGCCCGGAAGTCTCTGCAACAGGCCGAGCAGCGGCTTACAGCAGCGTTCCCTGGTAGAGGAAGTAGCCGATCGAGCCGATGCAGATCGGGATGCCGTAGGGCAGCAGCCGCATCGTCGGCTTCCGCTCCGCAGCAATCCGCGAGAGTTCGCGCGGGTTCTTAATCGTCAGCCATTCGTTGGCGATGACGAATGAGTTAGCCAGGTGTTCGCGGACCTTGCCGCTCCGCAGGACCATGACGATGGCCATGGCGGCTCCGACGAAGACCGACACGACGAACGCTTCTGCCGTCGTCTGCCAGCTCGCCAGCCAGGCGCCCATCCCGGCCATCAGCTTGACGTCGCCCGCGCCCATTCCGCCGACCGCGTAAATCGGCAGCAGACAGGCGAGGCCCATACCCAGGCCGGCCAGCGATCCCAGGAAGCCGGTGTCGGTCCAGTTGCCCAGTCCGCCCGAATAGCTGTGCCACAGCAGGCCGGTCAGAGCCATTGGAAATGTAATCCAGTTCGGAACCCGCAGTTCCTTGCCGTCAATCCAGGCCGCGAGAATCAGCGTCAGCGCGACCAGTTTGACCTCCCAGTTCTCCAGCAGTGCATGCCATTCCATTTGAAGTGCCACCTTATTCAGCAGTGCAGTGAGGGGTCTCAACGCCGAACCTGTCTCCGGCGGAAATCTCCGCGGTCCGGTCGAAACACTGCCCAACCATAGGTCGCGATTTTCCGACGTGTGCGGTGATTCGCCCTCGAACCCGGCAATTTGGTGGCGGTCGCGAAGCAGCAAAGCAACATGTGGCCCACTGGCAGCGCCGGGTCGTAGCGAAACGAGCGATTGCTCTACCCCGAATCATTCTTGCAGCGTGTCGAGTCGGCGTTTCTGCTGAACTCCACTCTCCCGCTTGCGGGAGAGTCGCGGTCTCAGCCGCGGAGAGGGTTTGCACTGGATGGCCGCACCTTCTGGCCGGTCGATCGCAGGTCCGGTCGATCGCAGGTCCGGTCGATCGCAGGTCCGGTCGATCGCAGGGCCGACCTGGTCGCAGGGCCAGCCCGATCGCTTCTGGCTCAATAGGCAACTCGGTTGTTCGCCCACACCGTGTCACCAGCCGCCGGAGTTGCAAGTTGCCGGAGTTGCAAGTTGCCGGAGTTGCCAGCCGTCAGACGAGACGTGCAGACGCCCTCCCCGCGGCTGAGACCGCGACCCTCCCGAAGGGAGGGTGAAGTGCATCGTGTTGAGTCGAACCCGAAATCTTCATGAATACTCCGGACTAACCGAAGCCGGCGGTCGGCAGCTCTGCTTTCTCAACGATCGAGATCCGCAGCGAGCGCCGCAGGCTCAAGGACCGAGCCACCGTGACAGGCGGGCGAAACCCGCGCGACAGCGTCTACTGCCTGTCGGATGATGGCTCTTCGTCCTGCTTTGGATCGAGCAAGTCTTCAATGAGCGTTTTCAGTGACTCGCCCAGGTTCGGTCGTGCGCCGATAGCGTGCCCGGCAATCAATCCCTGCTGGTCGATGACAAACGTCTGCGGGATCGTGTCGACACCGAACTGGCGCGCGATTGACGCGGTGCGGTCGAGGCCGACTTGCGCCTTCAGGCCATTGCTGATCAGGAAGGCGCCGATCAGTTTCTCCTGCTCTTCCTGGTTCAGCGCGATCAGGACGACGCCCCGATCGGCGAACTCGTCAGTCGCGCTGATCACTTCCGGCATCGCTCGAACGCACGGCACACACCAGCTCGCCCAGAAGTCGAGCACGACGATCTTGCCCTGCAGTTCCTTGAGACTCGTGCGGCCCCCACCAAGAAGCTCGACCGAGAAGTTCCGGGCCGGAGTGCCGACCAATGGCGATTCGGTAAGGCTCTGAGCGGTTGCCGTCGGATTCGGGATGTCCGGTTCCGGAGCAGCCTGCGGCGTCCAGTTCGCGTAGACCTGCCCATCGTCGGTCGGCCCGAAACCACCGGCCTGCAGTTCAACGATCGAACCGACCGGAACCGCGCAGGTGCCCAGAAGTGGCGAGCTGCCCACAAGCCGGCCGTCGGCCATCTTTTCCGGCTGCAGGGAGACCATCAGGTTTCCGTTGAGGACGGCGCGCACGACAGGCCGCGATTCGTCCCAGCCCGGCGACTCTTCAATGCCCATCGGGTGCAGCCAGACGATCGACGCAACGCGATGACGGTCGAAGGCGAAGGGTTCAAGCTGCGATTCGAACAGAATGCGGCCCTCGCGCATTCCGGTCAGCTGGCCGCGCAGGATGTCGCCGTTCGGTGCGATCAGAACGTGAGTTGATGGGCTCTCCCGACGGAAGCGCGGAATCATCAACGCCCGCTGCCGGACGGCGTCCGAAATCTCAGTTCGATCGCGCGGCCCTGACGAACGATTCACGGCAAAGTCGGAAATCGACACCGGAGCCTCGCTGCCGGGATCCACAAACAAAGCGAAGCCAAAGCCGCCAGAGGAACCGTCAGCCGCTTTCGGCCAGCCGTCATCGAATGAGAACAGCACCTCGTTGTTGACTTCGAGGATCAGGCCTTCTCGTTTGAGCTGCAGTCGGACAATGGCCTCGCCGGATTCGCACTGCAGGACTTTCTCGGCCTGGCTGCGCAGCTCGCCAGCGATTCCCGCACCGTTCAGAAATGGCCCGGCGAAAACAGACTCGCCATGCAGGTTGATCATGAGGTGCGGCTGCGGCGCTCCTGACGCAAGATCGACGTTCTTCAGAGCGAGCGCGACAGTCGCGCGGTGTTGCGGATTCCAGTTCACTCGAAACGTGACGTCGCTGCCGTGCAACAGGTCGGGATGTCCGATCGAGGCCAGCCGGTTGAAAACGAGTTGCTCGGCATCGCGCTGAAGTCCGTCGCTGGCCAGGCCGAGCTGCTTCCAGCCGTCATCGCCAAAACCCACCGCGTACGGTTCCGCACTATCGGCCAGTTCAATCGCCCGGACGAATTGATTCGGGATTCGCGTTGCTGCTGCGAGAGCCGTTTCAAGATGGACGAACTCGCGATCGATCGAACTGACGCGGCAGGGAATCACGTCGCGTGTCGTCAGGAAGACCATGTCGTTGAACTTCTGGCGGTCGTACCTGATCCCTTCCGACTTCTCACTGCGAACGAACCGGGCTTTGGAGCCGGCCGCGAGGTTTGTCGAATTGAGTGCTCCGACCGGACGCCACTGAATCGCCGTCTCCGGGGTATCGCCGCCGGCCAGCGTGCCGCGCAGCGAGCCGCCTTCCCAGTAGACGCGATCGTGCCCGTCTTCAGGCAGGTCTTCCGGCTGCCGGAAAATGAGTCGTCGCATCCCGGCCAGTGCTGACCCGATCGGAGCCTCCGCAGAGTTCGGCTTGATCTGCATCCGCCCGTTCTCAATCCGCACCAGGTCGCCGGTGATTCGTGTCCCGTCGTAATAGTAAGCCTGCGCGACTTCGTCGCTCGGCACATCCTTTTCGTCGTCGGCGAGAAAAATACGGTCAACATCGGTCAGCGAAATGCGTTCAACCTCGTTCTCCGTTTTCAGCGAGAACGTACCGGTAGCGGCATCAAACTCAGTCAGCTGGCCATAAACCGCGGTTCCCCTGGCGAGATGGATCCGGCTGCCGCGTTCATTGATGACCTGCGGCGGGGCGCCGCTCCAGCGACTGACCCGCAGACCATTGAGCTGCAGTTGCTCGCCCTTGTTCCTCAGATAGAAGCCGGTTCTGGTTCCGCGCGGCTTTGCTCCCTTGATCTCGCCAAGTTTCTGCCCGGCAGACGAATACACCGTAAGCTGGCCGAGGTCGCGATCAAGATAAAGCCGCAACTGGATTGTGGTTTGCCCGGGGCCGATGGTCATGATCGGCTCGAAATCGTCGCCAGCCAGCGCGACCAGTTCGTCGTCCCAGGTTTCAATCCGGACCGAGTCATCCGGTCGGTCGCTGAACGACAGAAGAAACTTCAGCTTCTCGGCTGATTGAATGGTGACTTCAATCTCTGCCTGGGCGGGAATCTCCAGCTCGCGAAACAACTCGGACCGCCACGCGGTTGTGGCCAGCGGCCCGTCCGGTGTCTGTTCCCACTTTTCGAAGGCCTGCCCCTGTTCCAGCGTGGACCAGTCTTCGATGCCCAGCGGCCCGACATAGACGAGGCCCGGATTGTCCATTCGTTCGAGCATTCGGATGCCGTCGCGGCGAACTCGAATCGTACCGTGCCGCTGGCTGCTGAACGTCAGCAGCGCATCGTTAATGCTCTGAAGTCTGGCGAACAGCACGTCGCCGTTGCGAAAGACGACACGCAGCGGGTCGCGAACCGTCTGATCGGAATCCGGCGGCAGCCCGAATTCGACCAGCGTCAGATAACGGGCGTCGATCTGCACCGGGTCGACAAACAGCGGCGACTTCCACAACAGCACGTTGTCCTGCGCGCTGAGCAGCTGGCCATGGAGCGAATCGCCGTTTGACCAGCGAAGCGTGTCGGGCAGCGTGGTGGGCGCTGCCGCAGGCGGTTCCTGGCCGAAGCACGGCAAGGTGGCTGGCAGGAACAGCCAAAGAGCCAACACCGTGAGAACTGTCGGCGTCGCGGCGCAGCGTTTCATGCGTCTCTCGCTAGCGTTCATAAATCGGCAGAAAGCGGTAATTCAGGGCGAGAGCCAGCATCGACATGGCGGTGCCGTACGCCTTTCCGTGGTTGCTGTCGAAGCTGCCGTCGGACAGTTGCTTCGCTTTCAGGACGCGGATTGTCGCCTGGTTCCAGCGTGACCAGGCCTCGAAGTTGCCTTGAAACAGAGCCTGCGCTTTGTAGTACCGATTGTAGAATTCGTAACTTCGCGCGTTGCCTCCCTGCAGGTTCCGGCTCAGGTTCCCGACGGTCGCTTTGAACTGTGGCCAGTCACGTTTGCGACCGACTGCGTAAACCAGTGCGGCAATGCAGGTCATGTTTTCCGAGCCGCCGCCGACCCCTCCGGAATAGGCCACCGAACCGCCATCAGCTGTATGCGATTTGAAATAGTTGAGGGCCTTCTCAAGGCTCTCGTCAGGCACTTCGATGCCGGCATTTCGCGCGGCCAGTAGCCCCATCGTCACAGCACCGGCGACGGATGTGTCTGCGTCTGTGGACTCGGGCGAATATCGCCAGGCTCCCCACTGATTGCGTTTCTGCGAAGTCACCGCCCGCCGCACGGCCAGATCGAGCGCCTCGCCGATTGTCCGCCGATTGGCCGCCGGTTCTGACCCGTCCCAGAGCAGCGAGTCATCGACGGCTCCGTACGCTTCCGCGAGGCCCAGCATCGCAAAGCCGTGATGGTACATACTGTTGCCGAGGTATCCGGTGCGGGGATCCTGCCCGAGGATCATGCTGCGGACGGCGCGACGGATATTCGAGCTGTAGCGTCCGAAGTTGGGATCCTCACCGCTGGCCATGAAGGCCATGACGCACATGCCACTGATGCCGTGCTCTCCAGCGCCTCGCCCGCCACTGCTGCCCCAGCTCCCGTAGTCCGTCTGCGACCGGGCGAGGTACTCAAGGCCGCGCTGGTAGATGACTTCAACCTCTGTCGACACCTTGTCGCCGAACCGCAGCGCCGGACCTTGAGCATACAACGGGGAAGCCGCTCCGTAAGCGACGAGCGCAAAGGCCAGCATGGCGATGCTCAAACGAGAAGCACGAAACCAGCAACCGTGCCCTCGCGCACTGCGGCATCCGGCATGATCGCGGAGAGTTACCAAAGCGGCTCGCCGACCAGGCATGCGATCCTCAGCAGTTCGGTCAGGAAAGAGTCAACCAGCAGAGAGTGAACTTTGTCCCTCAGGCTGACGGGACAGACATCAGGGAGCCGGCAAACCGAACAGGCTACGCCGTCGCGATGGGCGCGTCCACTGCGGTGCCCTGCCGGGGCGGGTCTTGAGCCATGCAGGCCTCCCGCGACTGACGCGCTGTCAGCGGGGCTGCCCGGGCCGCACGAGCGTTTGCGAGCTTGACTCGCCATCTGCACCGAGGAACTCGTCAGCATCGAACGATGCGGTGCGGCTGCAGTACGGGCAGTTGGTCCCGTAGATAATCCGTCGGCAGCGCCGACATTCGTGCGGGCCAACCTGCACCGGACGATGCCGGACTCGCTTGTAGATGAGATATCCGAAGCACATCGCAACGGCCGTCGTCAATGCCCAGCGCAACTCGCCCAGCGTTTCAGCAAACGCGTTGGGAATCAGATAGACGAACACCGAGCAGCACATGAAATAGACGAAGGCTGTCACCCAGCGCTCACGCTGGTTCTCAGTCTCCCTTGCCTGAGCGTTGATCGCTTCGCCGAATTCGTCACGCAGCAGATCAAACTTGATCTCGCCCAGATGCGCGGTGTTGTCCGCGTCGATTCGCGCCAGTAGTCGCTGCACGCTGTCCAGAAGACGGTAAGTGTCGTCGAAGGAGAACGTTCGCTGATGCGCCCAGCGATTGCGAAACGCCCGCAGTTCTGCCACGAGGCTGCGTTCAAACAGGCTCAGCTGCTGACGAAAGACGGCGTTCCACTGATCCCACATGATGCTCAGCAGGGCATGAGCGTCCCAGTCGTCGATGTCGGCTGGGAGGTTGCCGTATGTGCGGTCGTTGCGAAAGCTCCCCCGTGCGACTTCGAACCAGTCATCGCCGAAGGCGTCCTCCAGACGTTTCCGGACATACGGGCGCAGCGCGACCGTCAGAGTGTCCAGCGCAAGAGTCACACTGTCCTGAAACGGATCCACAGGACCGATATCCAATCTGAAACGACGGCAGCATTGATGGCCACCCGGCCCTTGGCGGGAACATCAATCAGTAGATGCCTGTTGGGAAGAGTCATCCCGTGCCGGTGGCGGAAGGAGACTGGCGAGGGTATGCCACGGCATCTGTGTCGGCGACCGAATTGTCAAAGCAAGATTGCGAGATTCGCATTCCCGCCAGCTGGACTGCCGTCGATGCACAAATCAAACCTCAATCCGGATTCACTTCTGCTGATGATGGTGACGGTTTGACAGGACCTCCTGACTGTGTTTCTTCACAAATACGTCGTGGCCTGCGCCGAATTCGTCAGGTTCATGAGCGCCTGCCGCCGTCGCGTCAGGGCAGTGCGAATCGTCAAGGCATTCAAGCTCAAGGTGCTCAGAGTCGAATTTCGAGAGACCTGGGGTGTTGTTGATCAGCGTCAGCACTTGGCGTCCACTCGCAGGAGTACCTGACAGATAATCCGTACGCGCCTTGCCTGCAGTCAGGAGGCGAATATCCGGCGGGAATCTGCTCGCGCGCACAGAAACACCCCGCCGGAGACTGTCACTTCCGACGGGGTGTCTGATGTGGGGCTGCCCGTTGAACAACGGAGTGTTACGCGGCAGCTTTCTGGGCGATCGGGAACGGCAGCACGAAGGGATTGCCCTGTCGCAGATCTTCGCAAGCCTGCACGAAGGCTTCGAACACCTGCATGTCGAGCCGCGACGCAGTGTCGCTTTCGGGATGCCACTGCACGCCCATCACGAACCAGTCTTCTTCTTTCGATTCGTAGGCCTCGACGACCCCATCCGGAGTGCGGGCGGCAATGCGGAACGGCGGAGCGATAATGTCAATCGCCATGTGATGCTGACTGTTCACTCGGATCTCGCCCGGCCCGTAAATGTCGAACAGCAGCGAGTCTTCTTCGATTTCGATCAGGTGCCGCAGATTCGGCTCGACCGGATCACGATGCTGCAGCGGCTGCTCGAAGTCTTCCGGAATGTGGCGATGAATCGTTCCACCACAGATCGAGTTCAGCAGCTGCATGCCCGAGCCAATGGCCAGGATCGGCATCCGGCGTTCGACGGCCAGCTCACAGATCCGGCGGTCGAAGTCCTCGCGGCGTTCCGGCATCAGTCGGTTCGCGGGATGCGGATCATGCCCCATGCGCTCAAGATCGAGATCCAGATGGCTGCCGGCCAGAACCAGTCCGTCGATCATGTCGACGACCGATTCGATGTCTTCATCTTCAACGTACGGCGGCAGCAGAATCGGAAGACCGCCGGGGCAGTTGCGGGCTTTGTTGTTGCCTGCTGTTTGAATCTTCGACGCGGTGATGCAGTCAAAGTAGCCAGCGTTGAACCAGCTCAGAGCACCGGCTTCCAGTCGCGCTGTGCGGTAATCGCCATTGATCCCGATAATCGGCTTCTTGGTCATCTGTGGGCTCCCTCCCGAAGAACCATCCTTGAAACGGAAACGCCAGCATCGCGTGGTCAGAGCAAACGGACCCGACGCAACCTGACACGGTGAACCGAGGGAGGGAGTTGCCGGCGGCAACCGAAAGCAGCGGCTCCGCAGCGTCGCATCAGAGTCAGAAAACTCTTTTCAGATGACGCTGCGTCGATTCCGTTCTCTGCCTCGCGTGACCCATCCTTAGGTTCGCGTCGCCCGACGACTCAGCACCGGGCGTCCGAGCCAACCGTTCTCACTCCAGTGATCCGGTCTTGACTCGGCGGCGGATAATAGAGCTGCAAAATCAATCTGTCCAGGAAATACTTCGGTCAGTCGGAAGTTTTTTAAAGTCGTCCTGAGAGGCGAAATCGCGTCGGCGGGACATGGTTTGTTCCTTGTTTCCGTAGCCGCGTTCGCGCAGAACGCGGGCCTCGAACAACTGCCGGCGCCAATCGCCGCCCGCGTTCTGCGCAAACGCGGCGACAGTCAACGATCACGCCGTACTTCAGTCGCGAAGCGAGTACTCACTTGCCGACGACTTCACAGACACCTGACAGAATGACTTGTCCCATGAGATCTTTCAGACATTTCGTTGCTGGCCTCACCGTCTTGATTCTCAGCCTTCATGCAGTCGTCTTTGCAGCAGAACAGGACGCTCATCCACTGAGCCGCGAACAACGCGACCGCCTGCGGACCACTCTTCAGGAACGCGTTGAGCAACTCAACAAAACGATCGGCGAAGAACCAACCGTTGGCGCGTACTCACAACGAGGCGACGCGTACTTCTTCCTGGGCGACTTCGAGCGAGCGCTGGCCGACTACGAAAAGATGGTCGAGCTGAATCCGAACTCTGGCGCTTCGCACTGGCGTCGAGGCATCGCCCGCTTCTACGCGAAGAAGTACGACGAAGCGGCGAAGCAGTTCGAAGAGTACCACTCGTTCGACAACGTCGATCGCGAGAACGGCATCTGGCGATACCTCTCCCAGCATCGCGCTTATGGTGTCGAGAAAGCCCGCGAAGGACTGCTCAAGTACGAGAAAGACGACCGCGAACCGTTCCCCGCCGTGTACCTGCTCTTCGCTGGCAAACTCACTCCGCATCAAATCGAGAAGCAGATTGCCGCTGCACAGATCGACGACGAAGAACGCAGCAAGCGCGAGTTTTACGCACACCTCTACATCGGTCTGAACCACGCCGTCGAAGGCCGCGATGCCCAGGCGATTGAGCATCTTCGCAAGTCAACGGCCAACACCTGGGGACCCAAAGCCGGCTACGGCCCGAACTACATGTGGCACGTTGGCAGACTGCACTATGACCTGCTCCGCGAACGACGTCGCGCACCAAAGCCAGCGGACAGCGAATGAAGGCCGACAACACGTCACACGCAGGTTCGTTAAACGTGTGCCTTCGCAAAGAATCATTTCGGAAACAACCATCAAGACTTTGACTTCGCGTGGATAGAGAGTGTCGGTCGAATCGGGTGAGCGGTGTGGGCAGGGCGATTGCATATTAAGTCATGCTCGGAGCAGGACTTTGGTGAGGTCGTCTTTGTCGAGAGCGGCGGAGATGCGTTTGGTTTTGACTCTGGCCGTCTGCTCATTCTTCAGCAGAGCGGGAGCCAGGCGGCGAATAAGGCTCAGCTTGATGTCGGCGTTGCCCTGGCGAACGCGGCACTGGTCTTCGCTGAACGTCACATCGAGTTGCCAGTGCAGAGAGTTTTCGATCGACCAGTGGTCCCTGACGGCTTTCCCAGACAGCTTCGCGGTCAGCTTGCCGCTGAGGATGTAATAACGGCCTTCGATCGTCTCTTTTCCGTCGCGGATGGTCCGGTTGACCGTCATGCCGAGACAAACTCCAAATCACAGCAACCCTGAGTTTTCACTCTGACGCAGCACTAATTGTCGATCTGCCACTTCTTCAACGTGACCGGGATCTCGCGCCGCGCCTGCGACAGAATTCCGATTGCCAGAACTGGAGAAAACGACTCCGGCTCGAACAACATTTGCGTCAGCTTGTACTTGTGCGTGTAGCGATAGCGGGACGCGAAGCCCAGCGGCTGGTCGTCATCGGCAAAACGCAGCACAACCACGCGGACATCGTCCCCGACATTGTGCCGGGCGATGGCCTCGATCAGGTCGTCCGGCGTCTGAACGCGGTCGCCTTCGATTTCGACGACAATGTCTCCGGTTCGAATTCCTGAAACGGCCGCCGACGAATCGGGCAGGATCGTCCCGATCGCACAGCCCAGTGAATCGGGACGCGGGCCGACACCGAGAAACGCTGGCCCACGCGACATGATTTCGACCGACGGCAGTTCGCGTTTGAATTCGGCCAGAGCCTGCTCGGAAATCGGATGCCCATCGAGCGTGTACAGCATCTGCAGGGAATCGAGTCGTGAAAAATGGCGGAACGCGTCGTCCCCGCCGAGCCAGTCGGGGCCGACGGCGGCCGTCACCACCCAGCCGTCCGGTGGCTGCACGACGTTGCCATGCAATGTGACCGCCTGACTGCGCTCGAACTTGATCTGGCCGTTGCATCTTCGAATGGCATCGACGGCCCGTGGCTGCCGAACGGAAAAGTAATGGCTCCTGAGTGCAGACTGCGCTTCGACAGCCACCGTCGGATTTCCGTCGTCGCGCAGCTTTCTCAGGCCGTTTTCACTTTGAATCACGGCGACTGGCGATTCGGAAAAATACAGGTCCTTCAGAACGGCAACGGCGCGAATGCCCGCTTCCGGGTTGCCGGTCAAGCCGACCTGCGTGAGTACCTCGACAACGGACGAGCCCATTGTTTTGAGCTTTCGCGTCGCAGCCTCGCGGCTGGCAAAATCGGGCGAGTCCAGTTGCCGGGCGAGCAGCTCAATCGTCGACGCTTCTGTCGACTGTGCGTCGGCATCGGCAGCTGCAACCGATTGGACGACAGTCGCAAGGCCGATCGTTATCGCCAGAGCAGCAGCCAGTCTCGCAATTTGACGCTGATTTGATGCAGGCATTTTCGTCCGGGTTCCATTCGATCGAATGACGTACTCAACGGGCCAGTGGGCCGAATTGACGTTCAAACAACACACGCATCGTGTCAGAACGGCGGCCCGTCGGCCAGACAGACTGCCGGACGTCCGCTCCATTTGCTGAGGCGGGATGGACTCGCAACACTTCCCCATTCGAGCCGTCTTGTTTAGAGTCCGCGAAACAAGTGTTCCCTCACAGGCTCGGGTCACGTTCGGATTGTCGGTCGCGGACCAGAGCTGAACTCAAGGAGTTGACGCATGGCAGGCAAGGCTGCAACCCGCTCGAAGAAGGAAGCCCCGAAAGAAGATCAGTCGATGCTCGGCAACGCGCTGGGGCAGATTGAAAAGGCATTCGGCAAAGGCTCGATCATGAAATTGTCGGACGCGACCAACATGGTCGTGTCCGGGATTCCGACTGGTGCTCTGTCTCTCGACCTGGCACTCGGCGGCTACGGTTTGCCTCGCGGGCGCATCATCGAGCTGTTCGGACCGGAGTCGAGCGGTAAGACGACGCTGGCTCTGCACGCCCTCGCCAGCGCTCAGAAGCAGGGCGGCATTGCAGCCTTTATCGACGCCGAACACGCACTCGACCCGGCCTGGGCGAAAAAGCTGGGCGTCGACCTCGAAGACCTGCTCGTCAGCCAGCCGTCTTATGGGGAAGAGGCTCTGCAGATTGCCGAGATGCTGATCAAGTCGAACGCCGTTGACTGCATCGTCGTCGACTCGGTCGCCGCCCTTGTCCCGAAAGCGGAACTCGACGGCGAGATCGGCGACACGCACGTCGGCCTGCAGGCCCGCATGATGAGCCAGGCAATGCGTAAGCTGACTGGCGCGATCGCCCGTTCGAAGACGACGGTCATCTTCATCAACCAGATCCGCGAGAAGATTGGCGTCATGTTCGGCAGCCCGGAAACGACTCCCGGCGGCCGGGCTCTGAAGTTTTACAGTTCATGCCGGATCGATGTCCGCAAGATTGCGACGCTCAAGGACGGCGACGAGACCGTCGGCATTCGCATGAAGACGAAGATCGTCAAGAACAAGGTGGCTCCGCCGTTCCGCATTGCCGAATTCGACATGCTGGCGCGGTGCGGCATCAGCTACGAAGGCGACGTTCTGGACATGGCTGTCGAGGAGAAGATCGTCCAGAAAAGCGGTGCCTGGTTCAGCTATGGCGACACGCGACTCGGCCAGGGTCGCGACAAGGCGCGCCTGCACCTGGAAGATAACCCGGAACTCACGGCTGAAATCCGACAGAAGGTGCTGACGGCCCGCGGTTTCGCGGACCCCGCCGGCGCGACTGAAGATGTCGCCGAGGCAGAAGAACAGGCATCGGTCTGACCGACTGGAGTGTTCAGTCGGAGGAAAACCTGCTCGCAGCGAGGCGAGCCCCGGCTTCCTCGCTGCGGGAATTTCAAGTCGATTTCTGCCTTCTGCGTGGCAGTTTTTTATGGAGGTGTGTTATGTTTCCCTACAAAGGGTACTCGCGGAAACTGCAGAAAAGCCGATAGTTGTCGGCGCCGCGAGCGACAAACAACGACTCTCTGGAGGACACGACGATCTCACGAAGACTTGCTCCGCCAGTCAAACAGCAGTTTGACGGCCCTCGCATGAACGACCGGATTCGCATTTCGCCGATCCGCGTCGTCGACGAAGAAGGAACCATGCTGGGCGAGATGGACACCGACAAGGCTCGCGAACTGGCTCGGGAAGCCGGTCTGGACCTTGTCGAAGTCAGTCCCGACGCCCGCCCGCCGGTCTGCCGTATCATGGACTACGGCAAGGTGCAGTACGAAAAGCACAAGAAGCAGAAGACCGGCACGAAGCAGCATCAGACGCAGCTGAAGCAGATCCGTCTGCGAGCCAAAACCGGCGCGCATGACATTGAAGTGAAAATCCGCAAGGCGCGCGAGTTTCTGGCGAAGAAGGACAAGGTCAAGATCAACGTCCTGTTCCGTGGCCGCGAGAACGCTCATCACGACCGTGGCCGCGAGATGCTCGAAGAAATCATCGAGAGCCTGCAGGATGTTGCCAGCGTTGAGCAGCCGCCGCGCATGGAAAGCGGGCGTGCCATGTCGACGATCGTCGCACCGTTGTAGACGAGATCCTGACAACAGTGAAAAGCAGACAGGGCTGGCCGTCAATGCGGTCAGCCCTTCTTTATTGATGGTCCAGAACAGCCAGCACGCAGCCGGTCACTCGTCGAGCAGGCTGACCGACACATCCGTGCCGATCGGCAGTGTTGGCCAGGCACGGCCAACGGCTTTGATTCGAATCTTCAGGCAGGCGTCGCATTTGCCCTTCTGAGCCGGCTCGACCTGTGGCGGAATGGATTCGACTTCGCCTTCGCGGTGCTCGTCCCCAGGAAAGTGGACGGCGACCTGCAGACCTGCGCGAACCTGCGGAGCCAGCCGGCTGGGCAGTTCAGCCTCAATGTACTCCGCGTCACGATCGAAAATCTCCAGCAGAGTAGCTCCCTCGCTGACTGATGCCCGCTCGAAAACATCGACGACGCCAGCCATTCCATAAACCGGTGAGCGAACAACCAGCGCCGTTTCGCGGGACTGCAGTTCGTCGATTGCCCCCCGGGCCGCCGCGAGTTCGTCTTCAAGACGCGGAATGCCGTGGGCGGCTCTGATCGTCTCGGCGAGCTTCTGCTTACCCGAGCGGAGTTCGCGAATTCGTGTCTCGCACAGATCAATCCGCGTCTTCAGCGTCTCCTGATCGTTCTCAATGCCGCCCTTCTCAATGATCGACTGGAGCCGGGAACTCTCCGCGGCAACGTGCGGCGGAACCGCCAGCGACCTCAGATCAATCTGCGGAATCGATGTGCTTGCCAGTGCGTCAAAGTAATTCGGCGAGCGGCTCCATGCCGTCTCTTCAAATCGAATCTGATATTGAGATCGAAGAAGCTCCGTCAGGACGATTTCGGTCTCGAAGACTTCGCGGTCCGTCTCGCGGGCGTGCTTCTGAAGCTCAACATCCGCTCGCGCGTTCGCCCGCGACAGATTCGTCTTCAGCAGATCCGCCTGGCGTTCGGCAGCCTGAATCTCTCTGTCGAGTCCTTCGTCGACGACAACAAACAGCTCCCGTCCGGGGAGAACCACCTGGCCCGACCGGACGTCGACGAGTTCGATGACTCCATCGGCCGGAGCCGCCAGCCGTGTCGTCTCGGCCGTCAGAGTTCCCGGGTAGCGGTCAGCGTCTGAGCCGCTCAGGCTGGAAAGGAGCGCGATGCTGCCGACAAACGCGATCGCGACCAGTGTCAGTGTCAACCGGCCTGAGGCTGGCCGCAGATCAGTCGGTTCAATGTTTCGATTGTCCAGTGCCGGAAGGACTGCCCTTTGACTCGCACCTGCCATCGCGCTCTCCACTGATTGCCGGGGCCGGGCATTGGCTCGACGGTCAATCGTGCGTCGAACTGCCGGCCTACACTGTGCAGTGCTATCAGTCTTCGGAGTTGTGCCGATGACGCATGGAGCAGAAGCGCCGAGTCGCTGCTCGATGACGGTAACGAATCAGCCGCTCGCTGCTGAAAAACAGACAACCCGCAGAACCCGACCACTGACTGGTGGCAGGCTTTGCGGGTTGCGTATCGATGGCAAACTGCGTTCAGAGTCGCAATCGCCGGGGCTGCGGAAACCCTGCAGCGCGAATTCTAGTCCGAGTGCCCCGCCGTCTGGATGTCGCTGCTCTGGGAGGGAGCTTCGAACGAAACGTACCGACCGGCACTCTGGTCCGGGCGATATTGATTGCCTGCCGTCGACGATTTGATTTCCTGTTTGACGGTACCGGTTTTAAATGGGCCGATGCCCAGAACCGCCCAGTCGTTGTAGTCGGAAATCGCCAGCGACGTGCCGCCACTGCCGAGCACGGATTTCGATTTGGCGTCGTACGCGACAAACGCCAGTTTCGCCGTCCCCTTCTGAGAGGTGCGCGTCGCCGCCTTGAGTTCCGGGATCGTCAACATGCCGGGCACGACGACTTCCGGGACGCCGTAAAACGTCTCGCTCATGTCCGTGCCGATTCCGCCGCTGCGAGCTTCCAGGATGATTTCCGCATCGTCAGCGCTGGCTGCCAGCGTCGCTCCATTCAGCATCAGCCGGTGCCGGACCGAACCGACGACGTATGGCTTGTCGGTCCCGTCCAGGTACTTCTCCTCAAAGAAGACTTTCTGCCCGTAGAACGGTCCGAAGTCGACGCTGTCGAGCGCCTGATCGACAGCGTTGGAAATCAGCAGTTGCTCTTTGCCGGTTCGAGCGGTGTTTGACGTGTTTGAAGTAGCGCAGCCTGACAGGAAGGCAAGAGCGACCAGCGCAGTGACAGCGCGAACGACAGGAGGCATGGGAGGGCCTTTCGCCGGAAGGAGAGTGGGGAGGGGATGAGATGGCGACGCGGGGACCCGCATGAAATGTGAACGTGAGGAGCGGGATTCTGTCGCGAAGCCGCGTTTCGCCACAAGATGGAGATCTGGCCCCCGTGTCGACAGCGTTTCGCAGCGGCTACCGACCGGTCGACGGTACGGCGGGAATTCCATCGATCCGAACGTCGAGCGGGACATCGATCAGCAGCGTTGGCGCGACGTAGGTGAATTGCCACTCGGCGGGTTTGTTCGGCAGGTGGCTGAAGCGGTATTCGACGCCCACTGATCCGTCGCCCTGAAACAGCGTGCTGAAACCGTCGTTGGCCGCGTACTTGTTGCCATCCGGATCCCGGAGAAAGACCTGGTTGTGAAAGATCCACGTCTGGTGCGACTCAAACGCCTGCGCTCGCGAGTCGTAGCCGATCTGTGTCCTGACCCGTGCTGAAAAACTTCTGTCATCCGACGATCTGATCTGAGCTTGATTCACCGTGACCGTCACCCCACCACGACGCCGCGTCAGCCCTTCAGCCTCACCGAGCTTTGGAAACGTAATCTCACGTTCAAGAGCCGCCGTCAGCAGCGTCAGCCGGCCGGCAAGAGTCAGATTCTCACGTCGAGCCGCAGCCGAGTTGGCAAGGAACGACAGTTCGAGCTTCGCTTCACGGCCTCCATCACCGAGTGGAATTTCAACTCGCGAGCCCGGACTGAACGGGTTCACATTCTGCACCCCCGTGGATAGCGACCAGTCGCTCATTGAGCAGCGCAGAAACAGAGGTCGCAGTCTGGGCTCACAGAGAATCCTCAGAGGAACCCGGACGAGCACATTGTCTGTCCCGGCAATCTCCCGCCGTTCGACGTTTAACGCGTCGATCCGAAACGCTTGCTGGATGTGCCTCGGACCAGTGGGCGGATTCGCGGTCGCCGCGACGGGCGTCAGAACGAGTGAGCTTCCATTCGCAGGAAACCGGGCCCGCAACCCCGCTGCTTCAATCTGGCCGATCGCGTTCCAGAATGGTTCGTCGCTCCAGTCAATGGCCAGCTTCTGATCGAAGACGTCGTTGGCCGCTGTCGTGTCGTTGCCGCTGGAAGCCGGGCGGCTGTCGCTGGGAGTCGTGCTGTTGTCGCTGTCTGTCGCCGTGCCCACGGAATCCGGCAGGGTGGCAGCGCAGACGACGTTGTTTCCGGTCTGCTCGGAGATCGCGGCGACGAGATCGCGAACTCCATACTCGCCTGTGAGAGTGACGCGTGACGCGCGGATTGACTGTTCGGCGGCAGCTCGCTCAAGTTGGATCCTCAGTCGTCGGACGGCTTCGCGGACGGCAACATTCGGCAGCAGGTCCGGCGGCGGTAGCGCATCAAGGATTGCCGGCCCGAGTTCCAGCAACTCTTTTTCAGCCGACTGTCGCTCCTGCCGCGAGTTTGCGTCGAGCTGTTTCAGCAGAGCGGACACGCGTTGCGGAGCAACGTCTCCGTCGTCCGCCAGCGCAATTTCGGCGAGCAGCCCCGCCGCCAGGAGGCACGCGATACTCAAGCGGCAGACGTTCAACGGCCAGGTAGGAATCAGCATCGAACTCTCGGTCGGAGAGTCTGCGGGACGACAGGGCAGTTGCCACTCAGTTTGAGTCTGGCTCAATTCGCTTGAGCTTCCCTCAAACCACCTGGCCAGCTTGTCGACTGGGCGAACCTGCGGCAACTCAGTTTCCGGTCGCGATCGCGAGGCCGATTCTGCATGCCTGGAGGAAACTGTCGATGTGCAGTGTTTCCTCGACGGTGTGAATGCCCGCCTGGCCACAGCCAAGCGTGACGGTCGGGATGCCGTGCGCGGTCATCCAGTTCGCATCCAGGCCGCCGTTCGAGATGCGCGTCTCAGGCGTCAGGCCGAGCGACTCGACCGCCGCTGACGCGACCTGCACGACGGGTTCGCTGGCTTCGATTCGAAACGACTCATACTTCAGCGTCGCTTCAAAGTTGATCGAACCGCGTTGTTCCGCGGCCGTTTTCAGTTCGCGGGCAGCTTTCTCGAACGCCTTACGGAACTCGTCGACGATCTTCTGCCGGAACTTCGGATCGTGGCTGCGCGCTTCGGCTCGCAGTTTGAGTTTCGGCATGACAACATTCGTCGCGTCGCCACCGTTGATCACGCCGATGTTGCTGGTGCCCGAGCGGCGGCCCTTCTGAATGAGGCCGTGCCAGCCGTCGCGAGTCAGGTCGGCAATGGCGAGCGACGCGATGGCCGCCGCGCTGACCCCGTCTTCCGGATGCGCTCCGGCGTGACTGGCGATGCCACTGATTTCAACTTCGATGTTCACATCGCCGGTCGCACCGATCACCAGCATTCCCGGCAGCCCGCCGTCCCAGTTGAACGCCAGCTTTGGTTTGCCGAGCTTGTTGATGGCAACGTGTCGTGCACCAACGAGGCCGACCTCTTCCTGCACGGGCCACAGCAGCGTCAGTGGCGGGTGTGGCAGGCCGTGCTTGAGGATTTCCAGAATCGCCGTCAGGACGACGCATGCTCCCGCGCGGTTGTCGCCTCCGAGCGCGGTGTCATTCTTCTTCGGACGAATGAAACTGCCATCGCGAACGGGCTCGCAACCGACACACAGCGGCACGGTGTCGATATGGCCCATCAGGAGGCGTCGGGGGGCTCGCACCGAGCCCGGCAGTTTGACGATCAGGTTCCCGACCTGGCCGCCCAGATGGCTCTTGCGGTTCGCGGAGTCGGTATGGATAGCCGACTCGGGAACTCCCGCAGATTGCAACTCGCCAACAATGAAGTCGACGATTGCCTGCTCCTCGCCGCTGCGACCCGGGATGGACATCATCCGGGTCACGCGTTGAACGGCGGCTTTCTCATCAATGCTCACTGGACGCCTCCGTGCGACCGTGTTCAGTCGAATTCCAGCAAATGCCGGACGACCCAGTTACCAGCCCAGCGACATGTTCGTTTCGATGGCTCGCTGTGCCTCGTGCAGATCAACGCCGGTATCCATCATGTAAAGACGGATGGCGTGAACCTTGTCGCCCTTGGCTTTGGCGAGACATTCGCGGGCGACGTCACACGGCTCGGCCGAACCATCAATGCCCAGCAATCGCTTGGAAATGACCCAGATGTCCCGCGGACGCTTCGTCAGTCGCAGGATGTCTTCCTCGGGGTAGTGACTCTTCGCCACTTCTTCGGCAGCCTCTTTGTCGTCAGCCCACGCAATCATAATGTGGGCATTCGTCTCGATCTCAAACAGCGGCATGGGCAGGGTCTCCTGAACACGGAAAGCCAGACTTCGTGCGACCCGACCGACCTCCGGACCGAGCCTGCGGCGGGAGTATAGTTCCCGATTTCGCGGTCGACTACGGGAGGCCAGTGTCCCGAATGCCCGTCCGTACGTTTTCTCGTTTTTTTCTGCCGGGGCGTCTGTAGAGGAACATTGCCATCAAAAATTGCTGTTCAGAAGCGGCGATCCGATCGGCAACACCTGATCAATCAGGCGAGCCGTGTGCCGTCAGGCCACGGGTTTCTACACTCCACAGAACCGCAGCCCCACGACTGCGGCTCGCCATTGAACTTTCACGTCGCCGAATACCGCTTCTCGATCTATTCGGACGGCGGCCTACGACAGCAGCATGTCGAGGTCGTCGACACTCATGTTCTTCATCAGGCTGTTGTTTTCCTGCAGGATCGCGTCGGCCAGATCCTTCTTCTGCTTCTGCAGGTCGGCGATTTTCTCTTCGACCGTGTCCTGGCAGATCAACCGGTACGCGAAGACGCGCTGCGTCTGCCCGACTCGGTGAGCACGGTCGATCGCCTGAGCCTCGACCGCCGGGTTCCACCACGGATCGAGCAGGAAGACGTATTCGGCAGCGGTCAGGTTGAGACCCAGGCCGCCGGCCTTGAGGCTGATCAGAAAGACCGGGCAGTCGGGATCGTTCTGGAACCGGTCGACATGCTTCTTTCTCGCCCGCGTCTGACCATCAAGGTACTCGTAGGTGATGCCGCGTTTGTCGAGATGCTGCCGCACGATCGAAAGCAGGCTGGTGAACTGCGAGAAGATCAGTGACTTGTGCCCTTCGTCGATAATCTCATCGAGCTGCGCGATCAGCACATCGAGCTTGGCCGAAGACTCTTCGCTGCGTTCCGGGTCGAGCAGCCCGGGATGGCAGGCCGCCTGCCGCAGACGCAGCAGCGCTTCCAGAACGTGCATTTGTGACTTCGCGATGCCCTGATCGCGAATCATGCCCAGCAGCGAATCGCGGTAGTGCTGCCGCATTTCGTCGTAGAGCTTGCGCTGTTCCTTGCCCATCTGGCAGTGAATCGTCTGCTCGACTTTCTCCGGCAGATCGTTTGCGACCTGCTGCTTCGTGCGGCGGAGAATGAACGGGCGAAGCCCCTTGCCCAGCAACTCACGCGACTGCTCGTCCTGGGAATCCGCCGCGTAAATTCGAAACAGCGAACTGCGGCCGAGCATGCCCGGATTGAGAAACTCGAAGATCGACCACAGGTCGCCCAGATGGTTTTCAATCGGCGTACCGCTCAAGGCGATGCGATAACGCGCCTGCAGCAGTCGCGACGCCTTCGCAACCTGAGACGCCGCGTTCTTGATCGTCTGCGCTTCGTCGAGCACGACGTAATCGAACTTCAGATCCTTGAGCTGATAGATGTCCCGACGCAGGGTGCCGTACGTCGTGAGAATCAGATCGTATTTGTAGAAGTCGTCACGCAGTTGAGCGCGGTCAATGCCGATGTATTCGAGCGTTCTGAGTGCTGGCGTAAATCGCTCGGCTTCTTCGTGCCAGTTGAACATCAGCGACTTCGGCACGACGACCAGCGTCGGATAGTGCGGGTCGGGTTTCTGATCCTTGCGGTCCTGCAGCAGAGCCAGCAGCTGGACGGTTTTCCCGAGCCCCATGTCGTCCGCGAGGCAGCCACCGAATCCGAAGCTCTGCAGGAACTCCAGCCAGCCGAGTCCTTCGCGCTGGTACGTTCGCAGCTCGCCGTGAAAATTCTCCGGCTCCTTGACCGTATGAATCCCTTCGAACTGCCGCAGGCGGTCGCGGAGTTCCAGAAACTTCTCGTCGTACTCGACGTCGTTCTGGCCGGCGAGCAGCGCGTCGAGCAGTCCGGCCTGCGTGTTCGAGAACCGCAGATTTTCGCCTTCCGGCGTGCCGAGTCCCGTCAGCAGGCCGTAACGGTCGAGCCATTCTTCCGGCAGGATGCCCAACGAGCCGTCGCCGAGCCGAATCGTCGTTTCGCCGCGCGACAGCGCCGCGAGCAGATCGGGCAGTGCGACGGTCTCACCTTCAAACTGCACCGTCGCTTGCAGCTCGAACCAGTCGATCGACGTGTTGACGCGGAACTGAATATCGCCAGCCTGCCGCACGTTCTGACCGTCGGCGGAAACATTCCAGCCGGTTTCGATCAGTTTCCGCACTGCTCCGCCGAGATCACGGACCGAGATCTCGACATCGTGCGCGCCACGCCGCCGATCGAGCAGCCGTCGGAAACCGTTCGACTCCAGTTCCCTCCAGAAGTCCTGCTCGCGGTGCCGGTCACGAACCAGACACTGCCCCTGCTCGCGCTGGACGATGGCCATCCGTCGGCTTGAGCCGCGAACCAGTGTCCCGTCGTAATCGAAGTTGACTTCGCAGCGCAGCTTTTCGTGCTTCCAGCGGCCTCGCGGTGCCTGCACGACGAGCTGCGGATGCGACTCGGGGGTGACCTCATCGAGTCGCAGTTCTTCCGGCAGCTCCAGCTGCGGCGTCGTCGGCATGTCCAGCAGCCGGTCGACGAAGTTCGCCTGCTCGCCGTCGGGGACGGTGAGTTGTTCGCGCGAACGCAGCAGCTGGATCCACTCGTAAGCCCCGAAGTCTTCCAGGTGAGCGATCGACTTGCCGCGCACCACGAACCCGCCGGGCACAATGAGTTTGACGTCGCGCACGTCACAGGTTGTGTCGAGTCCCTCTCGAGTCAGCCGGCCTTTCAGCGTCCACTCACCGGATTCGTCATCCTGCAGAACTTCCATCGAAAGCTGCCACGGTGGACCGTCGTCCCACTTGAGCATCTTCTGCCGCGATTCGGATTCCTCGTTGCCTTCCAGCAGAACGAGTCGTTCGGTCGCACAGAGCTGCGGCAGAATGACGTCCGCCAGGTCAGACGGCATTCGGTACCGGTACACTGCGGTCTGAAATTCGGACTGCTGCCCAAACCAGTTTGTCCGGTCGACGACGCCGCCGCCCATCAATGCAAGGACATGGCGATCTTCCTCGCGTTCGATATCGTCAAGCTTGCCGGGCTTCAGCTTGAGCGGTTTCAGCTTGCCCCACTGGCCGCTGGCTCGACGCTGCCGCTGCACGACATCCACGACAATCTGTCCGTGCTCGCGGCTGGCTTGCAGGTCAAGCTGGTACAGGATCTCGCGTTCGCGCGAGGTCGCTCCGGCGAGATCGCCTTCGTCGAGTTCGTCGCGGATCGTTTTGAGCCGCCGTTCCCATTCGGCCAGCGGCTTCTCGATCGCCTTCGTGGCGGTCGACGTTTCCTTCCGCGTCGTCGGCGACGGGATGTAAACGTCGCCAGTCAGCAGGTCGTCGTACAGTTCGGCGTCGATGTCGAAATCGTCGTCGTCGTCCTTCTCGATGAACGGCGGAAAGTAGCCGGGTTTGACGCCGCCGTTGATGTAGCCTTCCGCCTCGGCGTGCAGAATCGTCGCCCAGACGTGCTTGCAGGTGACCGTTTCCTGCCCCGGCTTCGCACAGGTGCAGAACGGCACGATGCTCGACTCTTCGCGCGACAGCTGCGTCTGAAACTCTTCGGCATCGTGCACGACGCCGTACAGCCGATCGGCTGTGACGTGCGTAATCTCGACGCGCTCAGCCGAAACATACGCCTGACCGCGAAAACGAATATCTCCCCGAAATCGGGATTCCAGAACCCTGGACAATGACACAAGCGGCTCCCTGCCGGTTTGAAAAGCATCCGAAGCGAAGTCCCACCGTGGCACCGCACTTCGTGCGGTCAGCCTGGTCGGGGCTTACCGCGCGAAGTGCGGCGCCACTGTGAGGACGACGTTTCTGACGCGTACCCTGAATGAAAACCGTCGAACCGCGGAACGGGCGCAGCGTCGCTTCGATGTCCGGCCTTGCCGGCAGAACCCGCCTGGCCCCGCGACCGAGTCGCGTCGGCAGGTTCGGTTATCGAAAACCACGAGCTGACTACGAGGCGACCGGAAAACCCGGCGCGAGTCGGCACGCGAAAAACTGCTGTTCCGTCAGTCCGGCGAGAATTACGGAAACTGACTCACGCCTCAAAATCGCTCGTTTGCCGGCAGTCATCGCGGCACCCGTCGCTCCCTCTGAGGCGTCCTGCGTCCGAAAAGTCGAGCGCATCCGGCAACGTTACCGAATCCCGCCCCTCCTCTGCCAGATTGCCGAGCAGTTTCTCAGCGGATCAGCAGAATCTTCATCGATTGGTGCGGTGGACACTGTCTCGTTTGTTACTGGAACGAAGCCGCGACCTTAAGTCTCAAATTGACGCATCCGATTTGCATCCTGTCGATGAACGAGACTTCGAGGTGACTCCTCTGCAGCATTCCACCAGAGGACTGGCTCTTGAGCGCATCTGCCCGGCGCACAGTCTCGTCAAAACCGCAACGCGGTTTCACATCAAAGCCTGGGCTCGCCGAGCTTGCGAGGCGCAGCCCAGGACCGGAAAAGAGAAAACACCAACCCTGAGAGGGTTTCACACTCCGCCCGTCGGCTTGTGGAACCCTTTCAGGGTTCGGTGATTTCTGATCGTTGACCCGGGGTGGCGCGGCTGCGCCGCTAACCCCGGGCTATGTTGTAAGACCCCGCTGGGGTCAGCAGACAATCTTCGGCCTGAAGACTTCGCAGTCGATCTGTTTCATGGAGGCGGTGAGGGCGGCGAAGTCGGTGTCGGGTGGCAGGCAGCCGACTATGGCTCCGCCAGAGCCGGCGAACTTTGCGGAGACGCCGCAGCGGCGGGCGGTTTCGATCATTTGAACGTGAGTTGGCGAGAGGTCGCAGATCGAGGCTCGCAGGTCGTAGTTCTCGTCCATCAGTCGTGAGAACTCGGCATGATCGCCGGACCGCAGTGCCTGGCAGGCGGCGTCGGTCAGTTCGGCGAAGCGGTGCATCGCGGCGACGACGGCGGTGTCGCCGCGGTTGAAACGGGCTCGCAGTGGAGCGTGCGTCACTTCGGTTGGCTCGCCGGCTTCGCGGCTGAAGGCGACGTACAGCGGCGGCAGCAGATTCGGATCGAGCGATTCGTAAGTGCCACACTCCAGACCGTCGATGACCTCGCACTGGTGCTCGGCGAAGTCCATCGAGACCAGACCTTCGTAAACCTGAATCACCCGGTCCTGCAGCCCGCCGGTGATGCCCAGTTCGGAGTTCTCAACGTGCAGGGCCAGCGAGGCGAGAACGCGCGGCGGGATCTCGATCTGGTAGAAGTCCAGCAGTGCCCGCAGCGTCGCGACGATGATGGCACTCGATCCGGCCAGCCCGACCGCTCGCGGAATATTGGATTCGTAGCGGATCGAAAAGTTGCGATCGTGCAGCTGGCGCCCCGTCCGCTGGCAGTACTCGTTGAAGCACTTGATCGTCGCTTTGACCAGCCGCACGCCGCCGTAATAACCATGCAGCTGAACGTCGTGCTGCAGTTCGTTGATCGACCGAAAACGGCTGCGGTCGTCCTGGCTGAGTACGATCTCCAGCTCTTCCCATTCGTAAAGCACGACCTGCGCAAAGTAGTTTCGCACGATGACGGACAGCGTCCGGCCGTGGTACCCGTCTGACGGATTGCCAATCAGCCCGGCACGTGCGTAAGCCCGGCGACGAATGAGTTCCATGCTGAATGCTTTCCGCGGCGACAGTGACGGCGCGAATTTCTGGAGGAAGCTGATCGCGGAACGGTGCGAGCCCGACGGCTTCAGAACGGTGAGCAACCCGTCGGCTCGCGCGAACGTCCGGTTTGCGATCATCCGATGAATTGCGAGCTTTCGCTTGACGGCTGATGACAACTCTGACGATCAGGCCCGAACTCTGGCGGCCAGTCTAAGTCAGGTCGCGAGAATCTGTAACGCGATCTCTCGCGGTCGGGGAACGAGAAGCTGCCGAATTCGCACACGAAAACGGACGAACTGCTGCAGCCGCTCCAGAGCGCGGGACGTGCCAGACTCGTTCGCCCGGCCCATCGCCGTGACCTCGTGCGGGAAGCTCAGTCAGACAGAATTGAGCCCGCCCGAACGTCTCGATACCGTGCGCGGCGGTTTCGACACTCCTTCAGAACTGAACCCAACCCGTTCGACATGGCTATTGAATTTCAGTGCCCGGAATGTTCCGCGTCCATCCGCGTGCCCGATACCGCGTCCGGCAAGCAAGGGACGTGCCCCGGCTGTGGCATCAAGCTGCTCGTGCCGGTCGTCGAGATTCCAGATACCTCGACCGGCACCGCCCCGCCGTCAGGTTTGACTCCATCCACGCCGGCACCTCCGCCCGCGGTTCCGCCTCAGTTTCCGGCGACAGAGTTTCCAGCGTCTCAGGGACCGCCGGCGACTGCTCCGTCCGCGAGCCCACCCGCTGGCGGTTTCGAGAACAGCCCCGCCGCGCCGCTCGGACCGACTGCGGGTTCCACGGGATTGCCGGGGGCTCCGTTTGAGGCTCCGGTCATGAGCCCCGGCCAGACCGCTTTGCCGTTTCCTCAGGAACCGCCCGGAGTCGTCCCAACCCCCGTGGCATCGTCTGTCCGTCGTCGGACTCGCCGCAAAAGCAGTGCACTATGGTTTCCAATCGTTTGCGGAATCGCGCTGGTTGCCGGAGTTGCCTGGCTGTGGATCCCGCGTGCGAACATTTCCGGCGACCGGACTGCCGAGTTCATTACCCGACTGGATGGCCTGCCTCCAAAGCAGATTCCCGCCAGCATGGCTGACGTGAAGACCAGCATTCGCAAGCGGGTTCTGGAACGGTTTGCGGACGACTCGGAATGGCTCCGCAGTTCACACGCCGAGGTCGAGTTCTCCGCCGGCAACGAGGGCCTGGTCATCCGCGTGGCTGAAGGACGCGAAACTCGCTTCGTGCGTTTCCGCATCGATCCGGGGCTGCGGGACTGGTACACCGCGAACGGGCAGCAGCTTGATGACGACCATAAAACGGAACTGGGCAAGTCACTGACCGAGTTCTTCGAAGCGTGGGACGTCGCGATCCGCAATCAGACCGGCGTCGATCAGGTGATGCGGTTTCGCGATACGGTCGGCCTGTCCGGGTGCGTTTACGGCCTTGGCTACAACGTCTCGGCGCGAGTCGACGGCAACCTCTACCCCTGCGTTTACGAAGACGACAGTTCGCTCTACTTCCTGTTGCCGCGCACGACGAAGAAGTTTCAGATTCTCGGGTTCCACTCGAACGGCGACCGCGCTGATTTTCCCGGCGAGTATCGCGTGACGATCAAGGCGGGGCAGAAGCCGACCGAGTGAACCGTCCGGAATTCAAAAAGGCCGACCGCAGAACTCGCTGCAGTCGGCCTTTTGTTTGAGCCCCGTGTTCTGTGCGAATTCAGCGACTGGTTCTACGCGAACACGGCTACTGGCACAGGCCCGAAGGTCAGGCAAACAGTGCCGGAACGTGCTCGGCCTTGACCAGTTCGCGCGGCTGGTTCAGGTGGTTGTAGACAACCGTCTGCGGGTTAATGCCGAACGAGTGGTACACCGAGGCAAGCAGTTCGCCGGGATGGACGGGATCTCGCAGGGGAGCCGAACCGGTCTGATCCGATTCGCCGTGAACGTAACCGCGTTTGGTCCCGGCTCCGGCGACGATGCCGGTGTAGCAGTACGGCCAGTGATCGCGACCGTCGTCCGAGTTGTTATTGCCGGACGTGCTGACACCGCGTTGTGGACTGCGACCGAACTCGCCGATTGCCACAACCAGTGTGTCTTCCAGCATGCCTCGTTCGTCGAGGTCGCTGATCAGAGCAGACAGGCCGGTGTCGAGCATCGGAGCCGACTGCGTCTTCATGCGCTTGGACAGCCCGCTGTGAACGTCCCACGAGTGATTGTTCGAGTTTGCGACCTTCGGCCAGACAACCTCGACGACTCGCGTCCCCGCTTCGACCAGTCGTCGAGCCAGCAGACAGGAATCGCCGAACGTGTTGCGGCCGTACCTCTGCCGGATTTCCGAAGACTCAGAATCCAGATCGAACGCCTCGCGAGCCTTGCCGGACACGATCAGGTTCAGTGCCCGATCGTAGTATTCGTTGAGCGTGTAGTCCTTGACGGCCTCATCGACGACTTTCATGCGCTTGACGATCGAGTCCCGCAGTTTGGCGCGGCGTTCGAGTCGGGTCGCAAAGACGTCGGGCCGCAGCTCGAGGTCGTCGACCTTGATCTTCGTCATCTTGGCCATGTCCATGTCGTCGCCCGGCGGGTACAGCGTGTACGGGTCGAGCGCCCGGCCGAGGAACCCCGCGGTGCCACCCTTACCGACGACGTTCGACTCCTGCAGCGGTCGCGGCAGCATGACGAACGGCAGCATCGGCTCGGTCGGCGGTTTGATGCGGATGATGTTCGAACCGAA
>Ga0070726_10000535_pt1 | contig 46160 bp, 44 predicted proteins | sample tdAd471_FD_67275 | JGI IMG/M metagenome (GOLD analysis project Ga0070726, IMG submission 67275) | Marine sediment microbial communities from the Atlantic coast under amendment with organic carbon and nitrate - tdAd47.1 | ecosystem: Environmental > Aquatic > Marine > Coastal > Sediment | place...
TATAAGAAACTAGGCATTGAAAATACTTGATCAGTATATACTAAGAAGATTTTTATACAACTTCTTCAGTTCCTTCTTCATTCTGATCGTCATATTCATCTTTCAGGGAATATGGCTTTTCATAGATGATCTTGCGGGAAAAGGACTGGGCATGGTTATTATTGGCAAGTTTATTTTCTACTTTATCCCAACCTTGGTGGACAAGGTATTACCGCTCACGGTGCTCCTCTCCTCCATTCTTACCTTTGGTACATTTGCGGAAAACTATGAGTTCGCTGCCATGAAAGCTTCCGGTATATCGCTTCAACGGGGAATGCGCAGTTTAATTGTTTTTGTACTGTTCTTAGGGGTGGTCACTTTCTTTTTTGCAAATGATGTGATTCCGAAGTCCGAGCAAAAAATGTTCAACCTTAGGCGAAATATTGCTAAAGTAAAACCAGCCGCCGCCATAACCGAAGGCGTTTTCAGTGATTTTGAAGGTACCGGTGAGGGAATGAACATAAAAGTGGACAAGAAATATGGGGAACAAGACCGATTCTTGGATAACGTCATCATCCACAAAAAAACCAACCAGAACATCAACAATACCGTAATCAAGGCCAAAACCGGGGAGTTGATCAGTAGTGAGGAATCAGATATCATCCAATTGGTACTGAAAGATGGGCACTATTACGAGGAAATTGTGAAAAAGGATGCAAAGGAGAAACGAAAACAACCTTTTGCAAAATCTAATTTCGATACCTACACCATCAATATTGATATTTCTGAACTCAATGACCAAGATCTGGAGGAAGACCAGAATATCACCACCAATAAAATGAAAAATGTAGGACGACTCATCAAAGATATCGACTCCCTTCGCGAAAACAATCTTGAAAAAGTTGCCGCATTTTCAAAAAACGTCGTCAACCGAATGGGCGCATTTCCGCTAAAAATCCCGCAAGATACTACCAGACAAAACTTAGAGCTGATTGAACCGGAATCTGTGGAAAAAGAAACCCAATTGGATTCCATAAAAACCATTGATCAATTTGTAGGTGAGCTGGAGCAGTGGGAACAGATTCAGGTGATGAAAAAAGCATTGAACGATGTTTCCAGCATCCTATCTACCGTGACCTCTAAAAAGAAAGAACTGCAAAGCAGATACAAGTTTTACAACAGCCATATCCTATCGCTCCATCAAAAATATGCACTGGCCCTTTCGTGCATAATTTTATTTTTTGTGGGAGCACCATTGGGCGCCATCATCCGAAAGGGAGGTTTGGGATTGCCCATGGTGGTCGCTATTATCTTATTTTTGACTTATTACTTTTTAGGCGTTTTTGCTGGCAACTACGCCAAGGAAGGGAACATTCATCCCGCTATCGGAGCTTGGCTGCCCACTATGATCATGCTCCCCTTGGGCATATCGCTTACCAGAAGGGCCACGGCGGATAAGGGATTAGTAGGATTTGGTCATTTTATAGACCGTATTAAATTATTATTTAAAAAGAAAGATAACGAAGCAGAGGACCAATGATCGCCAAGGATAAAAAAATACAACTAAACGCCATAGAAGAAGCCATTGCCGATATTAGGGATGGCAAGGTTATTATTGTGGTGGATGATGAGAACAGGGAGAACGAAGGTGATTTTTTGGCCGCTGCCGAGCTGATAACCCCAGAGACCATTAATTTTATGGCCATGCACGGTCGAGGTCTTATATGCGCTCCCCTAACCGAAGGACGCTGCAAGGACTTGGGACTGCATAAAATGGTGAACCATAACACGGACCCTTTGGAAACCGCTTTTACGGTATCCGTTGATTTAAGGGGTAAAGGGGTAACCACAGGAATATCCGCTGGAGACCGTGCCAAAACAGTACTTGCGCTCACCGACAAAGAAACCAAACCCCACGAATTGGCCAGACCCGGCCATATTTTCCCTTTGATTGCCAAAGAAGGTGGTGTTTTGCGCCGAACCGGACATACCGAAGCAGCAATCGATTTTGCCCGACTGGCGGGATTGGAACCTGCGGGCGTTATCGTGGAGATCATGAACGAAGATGGTTCCATGGCACGATTGCCCCAATTGTTGGAAGTTGCGAAGAAATTCGACATTAAAATTGTTTCCATAGAGGATTTGATCGCCTACCGAATGGAACACGATAGCTTGATCGAACTCAAAGAAGCGTTTACGATAAACACAAGATTTGGCCAATTTAGGTTGAGGGCCTACCAACAAACCACCAACGACCAAGTTCATATTGCCTTGTTGAAAGGAAACTGGAAAGCTGGGGAACCAGTGTTGACCCGAATCAACTCCACTTTGGTGAACAACGATATTTTGGGAACTTTGACCAATAATCCGGATGAAGGTTTGCAGCGCATGTTCGACGTACTGAACAAAGCGGAAAAGAGTGCTATGATCTTTATAAATCAAGGTAACCAATCCAAGAATTTGTTAAGTAGATTGTCAGAATTCAAAAAAATTCAAGGTCAAGGAGTCACCAAGGCCCCAAAAATTGAAATGGACAATAAGGACTTCGGGATTGGAGCGCAAATTCTTCACGACATCAACATTTCCAAGATTCGGTTGTTAACGAATTCAGGTCAAACCCGACGTGTGGGCATGGTGGGTTACGGTTTGGAGATTGTGGAGTATGTGAATTACTAATCAACAATTGCAAGTTCAAAAATCAAATTCAAGTACAATTTTGTCATTCTGAAGGAGCGCAGCGACTGAAGAATCTCTTTCACAAGTTCAAGAACAAGAACCAAGTGCAAATCCAAAGATTCTTCGCACCCCTTTCGACTACGTTCAGGGTGACAGCTCAGAATGACAAACAAAGCGTATGCTGGTCATTCGTGAAATTCGTGTCAAATCAATGACCAATTAACAATAAACAATGGTCAATTTCCAATCATCCAATAATCCACCTTTCACCCTTTAACCTTCATCCAACAATCCAAAAACTAAATCTCTTCATTAATCTCAGGCCTTAACATTAGGTAACCCTTCGACTACGCTCAGGTTTCCCAACATAAAATGACAATCAACAATCAAAGCTCCTCAACTGCCCTTCACCAATTCAAAAGAATGGCTATAATGCTGCTTTTACCGCCTCCACCATTTTTTGGGCACGTTTGGCCACTTCTTCCTGCGTCCAGCCCAGTTTAATCAAGCAAGAAATGTTTCTGGACATCCATTTATCTGATTCGGAGAAATCAGCTTTGCTGTAATCGGGTAAAGACCCTTGCACATCTTTTGGCAAATTGCCCAATGATTTCATCTCGGTCAAATGTTCCCATTTTTTGTAGTAGTGCCAATTGTTATTGTACCAGTAAAAACAGCCGTCCACACCAGCCTCAATCAATTCCTGATGGGCAATTTGTGCCAACGCTTCCGACGGCATAAAAAAGTTCAGAAAAGAATAGTTTTCCTCTCCCCCATCGGGAACCGTTCTAAAGACCACTTCGGGAATACTGGACAATGCTTCTCTCAAAATACCATAGTTTCTTTTTTGAATGGCAACAAACTCATCCAAACGAGCCAATTGAGCCACACCGACTGCGGCATTCATTTCGGAGATTCGGAAATTGTAGCCTAAAAACGGGTGCTCCTCTGCCCCCCTGTTGTTTCCAATATGATCGTGACCGTGATCGGAATATTTGTGGGCATTCTCGTAATACACTTCGTTATCCGTGATCACAGCTCCCCCTTCTCCACAGGTAATGGTTTTTACATAATCGAACGAGAAACATCCCAAATCGCCAATGCTTCCCAACGGTTTTCCGTTGTAGGTTCCTCCAATGGCCTGACAAGCATCTTCCAACAATAATAATCCGTGTTTGTCGCAAATAACTTTCAAGGCATCCAAATTCGCCATTGAACCGCACATATGCACGGGCATTACCACTTTGGTTTTTGGGGTGATGGCTTTTTCCACCGCTTTGGGCTTCAAAGTCAAGGTGTCATCAATATCTACCAAAATAGGGACGGCTCCCAATGCCAAGATAGATTCAAAACTGGCCACAAAAGTAAAGGTGGGCATAATCACTTCATCACCTGCTCCAATACCGGCACTTGCCAAAGCTACCGTTAATGCAGCTGTGCCACTGCTTACGGCGTGGGCGTGTTTGGACTGCATCCGTTGGCACAAACCAGCTTCCAGTTCCTTGGTTTTCCAATGTCCGTTCCGCATGCCATCGAACCCGTAGCGCATCAGCACTCCAGAGTCCATTACATCCTGTACTTCTTTTCTTTCCTTATCCCCAAAAAGTTCAAATCCTGGCATAATTCAATTTTATTTTAAAAGAACCATAGTTTGATGGCCATCAAGACTACGGCAATTACTAAAAATGTTTTTATGAATCCGTCTCCTTTTTTCACGGAGAACCTACTGGCAAACCATGCTCCCGAACCATTTCCAATGGCCAATACAAGTCCCAATTTCCAATCCACCTTGTCGTTGAATACAAAAACCGCCAAGGCAGCCAGCATATAAATGAAAACCACGGCCACTTTGGTTGCGTTGGACCTAACCAGATTCATTTGATTAAAGTAATGCAAAAATAACAGCATCAAAAAACCAAGTCCTGCATTGATAAATCCTCCATAGATTCCAAAAAAGAAGAAAACGATCATGGCCACCCAAAGGTATTTGCCCGTGAGGCGTTCCTGCATCTCCTCCACGCGCATTTTGGGTTTAAAAATGATGATAAGCACGACTGTAATCATCACTATGGCCAAAATTCGGTTAAAGGTTTCGCCATCGATATCCACGGCAATATAGGCCCCGATAATGGAGCCCAAAAAAGCGGAAATCCCCAAATACACATTAAAAGGATAGGTGGAGATACCCTTACTCCTGAAACCAGCGGTGCCCATAGCGGTTTGAATCACAATGGCTACCCGATTGGTGCCATTGGCCACGGCTGGCGGCAATCCCAAAAAAATAAGCGTGGGAAGGGACAGTAAGGAACCTCCTCCCGCTACGGTGTTTATAAATCCCACCGCAAAACCTACAGCAATCAACAGTAAATAATGGTACCATTCGAGCATAAAAACAAAGGTATCACCATTGTTTTGAAAGGGCATACTGATTTTTATAAACTTTAATCAAGTTTAAAATATTCAAAATAATAAACTATTGTATCTGAATTTCATAATATTAGTTGGTCAAAATTACCAATATGTTATATTTTATTACATTTGGAGTAATCATAAATCCATAATCATGAAAAAAATCGCATTATTTATGTTGGCCACATTCTTTGGGCTGAGTTTTGTTCAGGCACAAGGTGATTTCAAGGCAGGTATCCACGCGGGGCTTCCCATTGGCGATGCCGGTGACTTTGCAACTTTTGCCATTGCAATTGACCTGGGCTATCTTTTTGATGTCTCAGATGAGTTTCAAGTGGGACCCACTGCGGGCTATTCCCATTCTTTTGGCGATGAAATAGGAGGTTTTGAAGTTGACGACGTGCAGTTCTTACCTATTGCCGCCGCAGGGCGCTTTAGTGTTTCCGATGAATTTTCGTTAGGAGCTGATCTTGGTTATGCCATTGGCATAAGTGATGGAAATGACGGAGGCTTTTATTATGCCCCCAAAGCAGCTTACTCGGTGAGTGAGCTCATGGACATTGTGCTTGCCTACAGGGGAGTTGCTCTAGATGGCGGCAGTTGGGACATTATTTCCCTTGGAGTGGAGTTCAACCTGAATTGAAGCTCTCTGCAAACTTAACTGAAATCCGATGTGCTTAGGTTTAGGCACATCGGATTTTTACTTTTATGTGCAATAAACTAAAAAGGTCTTTTGGGATAAGAAAAAGCTTTATATATTTGCACCCGCTTAGGAGGAATGGCAGAGTGGTCGAATGCGGCAGTCTTGAAAACTGTTGAGGGTCACACCTCCGGGGGTTCGAATCCCTCTTCCTCCGCTGAGAAATAACATCTCAACACATTAAACCCTGTAAATCAATAATTTACAGGGTTTTTTATTTTTTATGATATCAAATAATATCATTTAATATCATCCTAATAGGTGCCCAATTCGGTGTCACCTGTAATCTTACCAAAAAGGGACACCTAATATCATTTAAAATATTGTTAATCAATATATTACAGGGATTATTTTTTAATATTTTTTTACTAATTTCAAGGTAAATAATGTTAAAATAGGTGTCCCTTTTATGTTATCTCTCTTATTCTACATCAAAAAGCACAAAACCGACAAAGTAGGTCGGGCATATTCATTGTATCCTTTGTTTTAAAAAAATTGTTACACTATTGAGCAACCTCCATCCCTTAAACTTTATTGTTTGTCGTAGATGATTGTGATCGCAAGCAATTAAAATGTGTGCACAAGTGTCCCCTTTTTGGGTATCCTGTTCATCCTCCCTTATCAATTTCCACCAAAACCTGGAAGAACCAATAAAGGAACACTGGTTTGAGTCCCTACTTTTTTTACTATAGGTTCTCGGGTTAACCTCTCAAAAAAACCATGTGAATGTTTGGTCAGGACAACCAAATCTACTTTCAACCCTTCAATAAATTTCAAAATGGCATCCGCTACATTGGATGACATGGGAACATCGTGGGGCGTTACTGGGAATTTCTTGAACCTTTCCATTAAAACTTCCTTATTGTTTTCTTGCTGTTTCGATAATTTGAATTCCTGCGCCACATAGAACATATGAATCTCCGATTTCCATACTTCCATCAACTCTAGCAAAGAAAACAACATGTTTTTGGGTACAAAATGCATATAATCAGTAGGAAAGGCCAAGGATTTAAGCCTTTGGAAATTAAAAGAACCAGGGACTAACAGCATTGTGCAATTGTCGATTCCGCGTATAACCTTCAGGGTGTTGCTTCCAAAAAGAAACTTATTTGATCCAGTGACTCCATGGGTCCCCATAACAATATTGTCTATATCCAGTTTTGGGATCAGCGTTTGGATGCTTTCCACCAATCCACCAGAAATGGACAATGTCTCAAAAACATGGTCTTTGTTCTTGTGGTTTTTCAGCAAATACTCTTTGATTTTATCTAGTTCACCTTTCGATTCAGCAGCCATTGAACCATAAACGTTTCTTGCCCTGGAAGTGCTCTTAAAGCCTGACACATTCTGTAATTTCGGTTCATAAGTGTGCAAAAGGTGAAATCTACATGCTAATGGCCCATACAGTTTGATGGCCGTAAAAATGGCATTCCATGCGTTTTGGGAGAAATCGGTGGGCAAAAGGATATTCTTCATAGTATTTATATTTTAAATCTCCGAAGTATCGGGCAGTACCAAAAAAGGTGTTTGGCAATGATATCCAACAGCATCCACATTCTGCTTCATCATTAGCCGTTCCAAAAAAGTGTGCTTCTTGTTCATCATGGCTACCAGTCCAATGTGGTTCCTTTCAATATAATCATGCACAATATTGGGCATATATTCATCCGTATTATCCGTAAAAATCACGTTCGGAATACCTTTAAGCATTTTTTTGAGATGTTCCTTGTTTTCAGATTGTGCCTTGGTAAGGTCATGGCCTTCCAAAGCATGTAGTACATGGAGGTCGACCCCAAATTTTTTGATCATGTCCAAAAGAGGTTTCAACTCACTGGGCTTATATTTTGACCAATAATCCGTAGGCAACAACACTTTTTTAATGTTCTTGAAACGGTAACCGTTGGGAACGGCCAAAACGGGCACAGCTGCTTTTCTGATAACATGTACGGTATTGGAGCCCAGAAAAAATTCCTTTGCACCGGTCGCACCTTGGGTTCCCATCACCACCAAATCAATACCTCTATCTTGGCAAACCTCATTGACCTCGTCGGGCAGTGTGTTGAAGGCTGACAGGATTTCCAGGGTATGTCTTGGATTGTGGTGATCGTTTTTAATCCGATCTAATGTATTTTCCAATCCATTCAAGGAAATATCGACCCCAATGTCCGGAATGGCACTGGCCATGGGACCACCCACCATGTAATCAATTCTATAAAAAGCCGGTGTGTAAGCGTTCAATAGATAAAATGTACATTTCTCCTCCTTAAAAAGCTCCAGAGCATAAAGGATTGCGTTCCATGCATTCTTGGAAAAATCGGTGGGCAGCAGTATTTTTTTCATAATCTTTTACTTTTAAAGGGATTGGATGCTTCCTTTGCAAACAGTTCTTTGTTCCATTCAATATTAAGGTATGCCGGGCTTTTTTACCATGACCTGAATCATTTCACAAAGTTCCCCTGATAACCTGATTACGGAACTTTTGCTGATCTTGCTCATATTCCAGATCGGTATTTTGTTTGTAATTTGAACATTATCCCATGCCAAGTACCATGAAATACTTTTTGCTGTTTTCTATCTTGTCGTCCCTCCTATTCGCATGCACCGATCCCAAGGAAAAAATATATCCGGAGAAACTGCCGATGACCGAATCCGTATATGCTTCCGCCACGGTCCAACCCGATAGCCTTTATCAGGTTTACTCGGTGGCCATGGGCATTTTGGACAAGATTTGGGTGGAAGAAGGCGATAAGGTGGCCAAGGGCGATCGTATTCTACAGATTATTAACACCTCACCTGAGCTAAACAAAGAAAATGCTAAACTGGCATTGCAACTGGCCCAAGAGAACTATTCTGGTACTTCGGGAATTCTGAACAGCATAGCGGACGAAATCCAAGCTGCCAAGCTCCAACAGAAAAATGATTCCATCAATTATTTCCGTCAAAAAAAACTCTGGGACCAAAACATTGGTTCAAAATTGGAATACGACAACAAAAAATTGGCCTATGAACTTTCCCAAAATCGTCTGGGATTGCTCAAAAAGAAATATGAACAGACAGAAAATGAGCTCGAAACCCATCTGAGGCAAGCTGAAAACAATTATAAAACCTCGCTCACAACGTCGAATGATTTCACCATAACCAGTAAAATAGACGGCAAGGTATATGCCCTATACAAAAATCCCGGCGAAATTGTGAATACATTGGAACCCGTGGCGGCAGTGGGAAGAAGCGATAAATTTGTTGTGGAGTTATTGGTAGATGAGGTGGACATTGTTAAACTCAGTATTGGGCAAAAAGTGTTCATTACACTTGATTCCTACGGTCCCAAAGTTTTTGAAGGGACCTTGGACAAAATCTATTCCAGAAAAGATGAACGTTCCCAAACGTTCAAAGTTGAAGCCTTGTTCAATAAGCCTCCAAAAACCTTGTATCCCGGCCTATCAGGAGAAGGCAATATCATCATTGCCGAAAAAAAGGAAACCCTGACCATCCCCAAGACATATCTGGTCGACGAATCAACAGTAATCACGGACGAGGGAGAAACTAAGGTTACCATTGGCCTGCAGAACATGGTATTGGTAGAGATTTTGGACGGCATCAACGAAAACACGGTAATATACAAACCAGAACCATGATCAATTGGAATGTAATATTGGACATTGCCAAGACCCATCTTCTCACCAAGATGAAATCCACCGTTACTGCTACGCTAGGGGTTACTTTTGGGATTGGGGCCTATATTACACTGGTCAGTTTCATGACAGGGCTAAACACCATGCTGGATGATCTGGTGTTGAACCAAACTCCCCACATCCACATCTATAATGAGATCCGTCCCTCTCCTGAACAACCCATTGCCCTTTATGATGATTTCAAGAACACATTCAACGTGGTGCACTCCATAAAACCAAAACAAAGCCAGAAAAAGATACACAATGCGCTCCCCATTCTAAATTATCTGAAAAAACAGCCAAACGTGGATGGAGCCACGCCGCAACTCAGGGCACAGATCTTTTATCTATCCGGTTCCATGGAGCTGGCCGGTAATCTGAGTGGGGTGGATATCATGGAGGAAGTCCGTTTGTCCAACCTACGGGACAATATTGTGCAAGGTTCCCCTGAAACCTTGAAGAACAATGATAATGGCATTCTCTTGGGGGCAGGATTGGCCGATAAAATGTCCTTGTCCGTTGGAGACAGGGTACAGATAAGTACGGTATCCGGTAGTATTTTTCCTTTGAAGATAGTGGGCATCTATCAAAGTGGCATTGCAGAAATTGACAATGTACAAAGCTTTGTCAATCTCAAGACCGTCCAGCGCATTTTAGGGGAAGCAGAGAATTATGTCACTGATATCAATATCAAATTGTTGGACATAACCGAGGCACAATCGATGGCAGAACGCTTGGGAAAACAGTTCAATGTCAAGGCTATGGGAATCAACGAGGCCAATGCACAGTTTGAAACGGGATCGAACATCAGGAACCTTATTACCTATGCAGTTTCCATTACGCTGCTTATTGTTGCCGGCTTTGGCATTTATAACATATTGAACATGCTGATCTATGAAAAAATGAAAGACATTGCCATACTCAAAGCAACTGGTTTTTCAGGAACGGATGTGCAGCTCATCTTTATGAGTCAGGCCATAATCATAGGTTTGGTCGGTGGTTTTTTGGGGCTAATGGTAGGATTTGTACTTTCAAAAATAATTGACCAGACTCCTTTTGAAACTGAGGCGCTGCCCACCATCACCACGTACCCTGTAAACTATGACCCGACCTATTATATCATTGGGATCACTTTTGCTCTTTTATCAACCTTTGTTGCAGGCTATTTGCCTTCCAATAGAGCCAAAAATATCGATCCTGTAAAAATCATCAGAGGAACTTAATCTAGCCTATGAACCTTGTCCTTGAAACTATAAATATCAACAAGCACTTCCATAAACCCAAGGATTTTCATGTTCTGAAAGATGTTTCCTTTAGGGTCAAAAAAGGGGAGTTTGTTTCCATTATGGGCAAATCTGGATCTGGAAAATCCACCTTGTTGTATGTTCTTTCCACTATGGATACCGATTATAGCGGGGAATTGTATTTGGACAAAGAATTGATTACTGGGAAAACCCAACGTGAACTCTCCCGAATCCGTAATAAAAATATCGGTTTTGTGTTCCAATTCCACTATTTATTGTCCGAATTCAGTGTTCTGGAAAATGTGATGTTACCCGCAAAAAAACTTGGCGAAAAATCCCCCGCCGAGATTGAACGCGATGCCCTGCATAAACTTGAAATGCTCCATATAGGTCATTTGGCCCGCCAGCGGGCCTCTCGGATTTCTGGAGGGGAAAAGCAGCGCGTGGCCATTGCCCGAGCGTTGATCAACAACCCTACGATCTTGATGGGCGATGAACCCACTGGAAACTTGGACAGCCAAAACTCTGAAAACGTATTCAATATCTTCAAAAAACTCAAGGAGGAACAAGGACTTTCGCTCTTGGTGGTAACCCATGATGAAGATTTTGCCAAAAGAACCGATCGCATTATTCAATTGGAAGACGGAAGAATTGTGGCTCAATAAAATATGGACTTGTTTAAACTGAGCAAGGGAAGTTGGGTCTTGGACATCATCTGCTTTACAAAATCCTTGTGGACAATGGAGGACGCAATACTTTTTCTGTTCCGCTCCAACATGACCAATACATCCATTTCCCCACGTTCGGCATACTGCGTCAGGGCATCAGAAACATTGTCGGAATGAATCAGTTCAAACCCCAATTTTTCATACTTGACCTTTTGGAGCAGTATTTTTTGGAACCACTGCATCTGTTCCTCACCTTTTTCCCAATCCAAGGTGTTTACATGAACTATTTTAACAAAAGCTTGATATGGACGTGCCATGCTTTTAACGAGCCAATCAATGGCATGTATATCCGTTTCTTCAAAATCGGAAGCATAAGTTATACGCGCTATTGAAAATTTATCCGCAGTTGGTGGCACCATCAAGAAAGGACAGGGACTTTTATTGATCATTACCTTGCAGTTGCTGCCTATTATCATATCCTTGAGTGCACTTCTGCCTTTTGTGCCCATAATGACCATTGAAGCGTCAAACTCGGTAACAGCGTCAATGATGGCATCGTTTATTATGGCATTTTCCTTTACTATTAACCGGAGTTTTGTGCTGTTTTTAAGTTCTCCCAGATGCTCTTTATAGAAATCGACCAATTTTTTGCGATTTTCTTCGAATGCTTCTTTTTCCATCTTGGCGTATGTTATGCTCAAAGGGGTCAGCAGCGCCACATTCAGATCAAACACATGGAGCACCAACAACCTTGATTCGAGCTTTTTGCTCAGGGCATTGGCCATTTTTAGGGCCGCTACGGAATTTTTGGAGCAATCTGTGGCGCAGAGTATGGTTCTCATCCTTTTTTATGTGAAACTATTGGTTTTTGATAGATGTGGGAATGATTTTGGTCAGCTATGTCCAGTTGAGTATCCTAGTTTCTGTAAATCAAAAACATGGGTTCTCTATTAACCCTTTAAACGAGTCTTGGATGATCCACATCATTTCACTTCGAGGGTATTGTTTTTAATTTAGTTCCACTTAGTTGTAAAATGATTTTATTTAACCTAAAAAACAATTGCGTTATGTCATTAGTAAAATTTAGAAACAGACCTTTTGGGAACCTCATCGGTTCCGATTTTTTCGATTTTGACGATTTTTTTGAAGATCGTGTATGGGACACCAATCTGTTGAAGGACAGTTTTTGGAACGGAAAATCCACCATTCCGGCCATGAACATCAAAGAAACCGATGATGACTATGAAATTGAGTTAGCCGCGCCGGGCTTTAACAAGAAAGATTTTAAAATCACCATTGAAAATGGATGTTTGAACATTTCTGCTGAAAAATCGACCTCAGAGGAAGAGAAAAAGGCGAATTACACCCGAAGGGAGTTCAGCCACAATTCCTTTGAACGTTCCCTTCAATTGCCAGACTTCATCAAAGATGATAACGTCAATGCAAAATACAATGATGGTATACTACGGTTTAAACTGGTAAAAAAAGAAGAGGCCAAAAAAAAGAAACCCAAGGTGATCCAAGTCTCATGAATTGAACTTTTAACCCAGTCCCCATTACAGTTTCCGCAATCTTTTTTATGGAATTCCTGTGATGGGGATTTTTTGTTCCTTTTTTACCAAAAAACACATAAACTTACCTTACAAATACCATGAGCTACAATGCCTTTGCCTTTCCATGGGAACAAGTGGTCAAAGACCTAAATAGCAATATTGCAAAAGGATTAGGTGCCCGTGAAGTAAAAAGTCGCCTGGCCCAGTATGGCGAAAATTATCTCCCCGCCCATGCAAGGAAAGGAAAATTGGCCATCCTCAAAGATCAATTTGCCAATCCTATTTTTTACATTCTTTCCATAGCGGCTGTTCTGAGTTTTGTATTTAGTGAGTGGTTAGAGGCCATTACAGTCTGTATTGTCATCCTAATTACCATACTTATTGGATTTTTCATGGAACTCAGTGCGGTACGATCCCTGGAATTGCTCCGGGATATTGGACAAATGGAATGTCGTGTGATAAGATCTGGTAAGACTGTAAAAGTACCGGTCACACAGCTTGTTCCTGGAGATATTCTTACGTTTGGAATCGGGGATGTCATTGCCGCCGATGCTCGCTTGATAAGCACAGAAAACCTTGAGATGAAAGAAGCGATTCTCACAGGAGAGAGTACTCCTGTAGCAAAGGATTCCAGGACTTTAGGGCAAAACATCCCCGTAACAGACCAAAAAAATATAGTCTTCAAAGGCACATCGGTGAACAGAGGGTCGGGAAAGGCCATAGTTGTTGCCATTGGATCGGGCACAATTTTAGGAGAAATACAGTTGCTTGGGGAGTCGGCCGAAGAAACAGGCCACCCGTTGGATAAGAAATTGAACCAGCTCAGCAAACGTTTGGTTTGGGTCACGCTTGCCTTTGTCTTCCCGATAACCCTATTCGGGATTCTCAGGGGCCAGGATTTCCTGATCATGTTGGAAACAGGAATCGCACTTGCCGTAGCCACCATTCCTGAAGGTCTTCCTGTTGTGGTCACCATTGCTTTGGCCAGAGGCATGCTAAAATTGTCCAAAAAGCAAGTGGTCATCAAAAAAATGGAAGCTGTGGAGACCCTTGGTTCAATTACCATGGTCGCTACAGATAAAACAGGGACATTGACCGAAGACAATATGACGGTGCATACCGTTGGACTTGACTGTGGAACATTCCAGAAATTAGATCAAGGAAACGGCCAATCAATCAAAGTCCCAACAAACAAGAGAGCATTGGAGCAGCTTGTGCGGACCAGTGTACTTTGCAACGATATAATCTTGGGTACCGATCAATCGTATTACGATTCCATTGATTTGGGATTGCTTCGATTTGTTGAAAAGCTTGATAAAGATCCGCAGGAAATAAGAGAAAAATTTCCAGAGGTATATAAGTTACCTTTTGATGAAGAAATGAAGCTTATGGCAACTGTTAACAAAACCGGTTCTTCATCTTACTCCGTTTATGTCAAGGGAGCCTTTGAGAGCATAGCTCCACTGTGCACAAAGAAATTAGACAATGGAAACATTGTCCAATTAGACAACATCCACGAATGGGAGGAATCAGTGGAACAAATGTCCTCCCAAGGACTTCGAACCATAGCCATGGCATATAAGGAAGTAGAAGGGGCAAATTTTAAAAAAGCAGAGTTACTCAACGACCTTGTTCTAATAGGAATTGTAGGTTTTATAGACCCGGCGAGGGAAGACGTGAAAGCAATCATGGACATCTACAATAAGGCAGGAGTCAAAGTGGTCATGATGACCGGGGACCATCCCAAAACAGCACAGAAAATTGCTGAAGATATTGGGTTATTGACCAAGGCAGAAGGAGAAAGTGCGCTGATGGAAGGAAAGGAACTGGACATTGTTAACATAAAAACAGACGAATCCAAAAAACATTTGTTAAGCACTAAAGTGTTCGCCAGAGTCACGCCCAAACAGAAATTGGACCTCATTACATTTTTTCAAAAACAAAACCATGTCGTTGGAATGTTCGGGGACGGAATCAACGATGTACCGGCACTTATCAAATCAGACATTGGTATAGCCATGGGCAAAAGAGGTACTGAGGCGGCAAGGGAGGCCGCGGATATAATCCTAAAAGACGACCGTTTCGGAGCTGTGGAACTGGCCATCAGACAAGGTAGAGTAATCTATGAGCACATCAGACAATTTTTGGTTTATCTTTTGTCATGTAATCTAGGGGAAATCATTATTGTGGGCGTGGCAGCCCTTTTAAACCTTCCTTCCCCTTTGCTACCCTTACAGATTCTATTTCTGAATCTGGTAACCGATATTTTTCCCGCTCTTGCCCTAGGTTTCGGAAAAGGTGTACAAGATGCAATGGACAGGCCGCCAAGAAAGTCCGGAGAACCCATTATGACACCCTTGCTTTGGAAATCGACATTTCTTTATGGCATTTCCATCACCTGTGCCGTATTGGGCATAACACTTTATGCCAATTATCATTTACTCCTCAACCCGCAACAAATCAATAATTTGGCGTTCTACACACTCATTATCGCACAGTTGCTCAATGTCTTCAATATGCCCAATAGACAGGTCTCGTTTCTTTTCAATGAAGTTACCAAGAATCCATGGGTATGGGGTGCCATTGTTCTGAGCCTTACCATTACGGCACTTGCTTATGTGATTCCATCCACATCCCAAGCACTTTCCTTGGTCTCCTTAAATTGGGAACAACTCCAATTGTCCGTACTATTTGGATTTGGTTCATTGGTGCTGTCCCAGATATTTAAAAAAATGGGCTTCGTGCAGTGAATCATATCATCAAACAGATATCATATAACTCCCTTTAAAACATATTGATTGTCAAATATTTAAATCCATTTTATTCCGTTTTGAGGGAGCTTTAGAAAATGATTTATGTCATGTCAAGGTAAAAAGTCATATATTATATTTGGTTGTGTTCTTTTTATTGCTCCTTGAAATTTTTAAACGGAAAACCCTCGGTCCATAAAGATGATACTGATTCCAAAAAGAACCAAAGAAAAATCAAGGAATCCACTTGCTATATTTCACTGTTATGATCTAAAACCATCTGTTTAAATGAAACGGCAAAATTCCAAAGAAGAAAAAGCTTCCTCCCTTTTGTTTGAGGGTGACCGAAAGCTACGGACGTTGGTGGAAAACCTCCCGGGCATTGTATTTCGCTGTAAGAACGATTCGGACAGAACCATGCAGTTCATCAGCAATGAGTGCAAATGCGTCACAGGATATTGGCCCGAACAATTTTGCAAGTCAGATGGAATCGCTTGGGGAAGTCTGATTCACCCCATGGACAAGGATGATGTATGGAACGCGGTGCAATTGGCCTTGGGCAAAAACGAAAAGTTTCAGTTGAAATACCGGATAATAGGTAAAGAGGGGAAGATTCACTGGATCAGTGAAACCGGAATTGCAGTGGAAAAAAAAGAAGGCACGGCCTATCTGGAAGGATATATGCAAGATATCACCACCCAAATCATGGGCGGCAACATCAATGTTATCAAGGAGAGGGCCTTGGATGAAGTAGGGAATGGAATCATCATAGCAAATGCGCAACTCAAACAATTTCCCATTATCCATGTCAACCAGGCTTTTGAAAGAATAACCGGTTACTCCAAGGAAGAAGTCGTTGGAAAAAATTGTAATTTTCTTCAAAGCGATGACCGCCAGCAAAAGGAAATTCAAATCATTCGAGATGCACTCGCGACCCAATCTCCTTGCCATGTGGAGATACGAAATTATGGGAAAGATGGGACCATGTTCTGGAATGAACTATCCATTACCCCAGTACGGGACATCAATGGGGAAATCACACATTTTATAGGTATTCAAAACGACATTACGGAAAGAAAGAACCTAGAGTTCTTAAGAAAAGCCAAGAATGACATTTTTGAAATGGTCATAAAAAAAAGGCCCCTGCCCGAAATTTTTGACCGTGTTCAAGAAGTGCTGGAGCAACAAATACGTATAGGTACCGTGGCAATCACTTTATATGACGATACCAAACAAATGCCCAAGAGGGTTTCTGGAAGTAAAACACACCCTGCAATTGGCAAGGTCATGGACCAAATTTTAGCTACATCGGATTCTTGTCCCTGCATACGGGCTATACAGTCCAAAAAAAGAGTAAGGGTCGCCAATATTCTGGACGAACCTTCATGGTCCAAGTACAGGTCCGAATTGACCAAGGCTGGTTTCAAATCCATCAGTTCCTCCCCTATTTTAGATGCTGATAATCACATTCTTGGTGTTTTGTCCGCTTTTTACCCTTTCGAACATTATCCTTTCTTCGAAAAGGAAGAATTGGTCGATGAGATGGTCGGCCTTATTGGTTTGGCCATTGAACAAAAGAAGATTCGCGAAAAATTGCAAACGAACCAAAAGCATTTGGAGACTTATTCCAAAGGGTTGGAAAAACAAGTTGAGCAACGCAACAAAGACCTAAAAAAGATTCTAGAGGAATTGACGGTAACAAATTTTGAGCTTATTGAGCAAGTTACAAATGCCAACGCTGCCAAGACAAGGGCAGAAATACAGGAAAGCATGCTTTTGGCCATCACCCAAAATTTCCCAAAAGGTGCTATAATATTGGTGGACAAGCAAATGCAAATCAATTTTATAAAGGGTGCAGAATTGAAACATCTCCAAGATCAGGTTTATTCAAAAAAAGCATCAACCATAATGGAATTTGATGGATTGTCAACAAGCAGTAAACGCCTTTTGAAATATCACATGATCCAGGCCCTAAAAGGCAAACATCTAAGTTTTGAAATCGAGTATAAGAACAGTAATTATATAATCAACACCACTCCCATATTGTCTAAAGATGGTGAAGTTACCCATGCAGTACTCGTTCTATTAAATATATCAGAGAGAAAACGAAACGAGGAGAGAATCCTTAATAACCTAAAAAAGGAAAAGGAACTAAGTGAGCTCAAGACCAGATTCATCAGTACTGCTTCCCATGAGTTCAGGACACCTCTGAGCATTATTCTGTCTTCAACTTCATTGATAGAAAAACTCAACGGGCCTGAAAAAACAGAAAGACGTTTGTTCCATTTGGAAAGAATAAAAACCAATGTGGAACATCTGGTAAACATACTGAACGATTTTCTATCGCTCACCAAATTAGAGGAAGGGGAAACCAAACCCACCCCTGAATTTTTTGACTTATTACAATTGTCAAAATCCTTGATCCAGCAAATGGAAGTGAATACAAAAAATGGTCAGACCATTGTATTGGAATGCAACCATTCGAAGATGGAGATTTACCTGGATCCCAAACTGGTGCAACACATACTGCTGAACCTCATAAGCAATGCCATTAAATATTCTGATGAAAACCAACCCATTATTGTAAACATTGAGGATGAGTCACAAAAAGTAAAAATCCAGGTGATCGATCAGGGCATAGGAATACCCGAAGAGGACAAACCGTATCTTTTTCGACGGTTCTTCAGGGCGAGAAACAGCATTAATGTTCAAGGGACCGGTCTTGGACTGCACATTGTAAAATTATATACGGAGTTAATGAGAGGAGAGCTATGGTATGAAAGTAAGGAGAACCATGGTACCTCCTTCGAGTTAAAGTTTCCAAAACACTATAAATAAAAATGAAAAAAGTATTGGTAATTGAAGACAACAGGGAGGTCCGCGAGAACACGGTGGAAATTCTTGAGTTGGCCAACTATAACGTAATAGCTGCGGCCAATGGCAGGGCAGGTATCCAAATGGCCATGGAACAACTGCCCGATATCATTATAAGCGACATAGTCATGCCCGAAGCAAATGGATATACCGTACTGGAAGTCTTGAGCCAAAACAGCGATACAGCCAACATTCCCTTTATTTTTTTAAGTGCTAAAGATAAGAAGGAAGATATAAGAATGGGGATGAGCCTTGGAGCCGATGATTATATTTATAAACCTTATCGGTCACAGGAACTATTGGATGCCGTGGAAATGCGGATAAAGAAACATAACTTTATCCAGCAAAAGTTTTCAAAGACCCCAGTCGGCATCAACCATTTTTTTAAGGAGGTATCCGAATATCTGGGCAAAGAACTCATTTCCAAAGAAAGGGAATCCCAAATTTTTAAGGATAGGGAAAGAATATATCAAGAAGGGAACGCTGCACATTATCTCTATTTTATAGAAGATGGAAACATAAAGACTTTTAGGGGCACGGAAAGCGGAAAGGAAATGATTACCGGACTATATGGGCCCGGGGACTTTGTAGGGCAACTATCTTTGTTGGGAAGTGGCGGCACTTATCTAGAAACGGCCATCGTAATGGAACATGCCAAAGTGCTCGGTATTCCCAAGGAAGATTTTATACACTTGGTATACCAGGACAAGGAGGTGGCCAATAAATTCCTTGGCATTATCTCCAACAATATGATCGACCTACAAGGAAAATTGATAGACATCGCCTATTCATCTGTGGATCGGCGGGCAGCAAAAGCCCTGCTGGAACTTCACGAAAAGGGCATCCTTAAAGATGAGCATCATAAAGGTGTGGATATGCTTCGGGAAGATTTTGCCTCTTTGATCGGTGTGGCCAAGGAAACCGCCATAAGGACACTTACCAAATTCAGGGAAATTGGTCTTGTTAGTACTGATAAAAAGAGGAAACTTACCATATTGGATATTGACCGTTTAAAACGTATAGCAGATTTTGAAGGTATGCTTTGATCCAAGATTATCCTATAAATATTGTAGGTGGAACCTATGGGCCAAAAATAAATTATAGTGATCGGGATTCAATCCTTCTGTTTATTTGCCTTATCTTTTTCCTTTTCCATTTTTCGAAAGTATCTTCTAGTCAAAAAATTGTGTTTTAAGGCTTCCATATTTTCATTGAATTTATCTGTCCCCTCTTCTATGTTGCGCATTGTTTTCATAAGGAGATTGGCCATGGTCGTATCTTTGGATACCAAATGGAGCATCCCCTCCTCCCCTGTATTCAAACCATCGATAAGCTGGGTCAGGTCTTCGGTCATTTGCCTTATTTGGATACTTGAGGTCTCCAAATTTTCAATGCTGTTCTTAATATTTCCAGCCGCCACAGTATCAGACAGTATTACCCCGGCAACACTTTCTTCCATATCAATTTTTCCCACAATGACCTCTAGTTCGGAGAGTGTGGTATTTGCATGATCGCTGCTCCGTTCAAGGTTTTTTATGATACGCTGCAAGTCCTGTACCATCAACGTATCATTGAGCAGGCGGCCCAAAACCCCTTTTCCTTCCATCACGGATTGGGTCACCTTCAAAAGATTGGATGTCAGCAAAGCTGCATTTTCGTTTGTAACATTGAGTGTGCTGAGCATATCTTGGGATGAAATCCTACTATATGACTGGAGCTCGTCACCGTTCTGCACCAACTCCGCTTCTCCTCCACTTGGAACAATGTTCACCAACATACTGCCCACCAAACCATCGGAGCCTATTGTGGCAATGGCATTTTTCTTAATATGGTTCCGCATTTTGTCTTCGATGGTCATATATACATAAATGGTAGTGTCGTTCATCATCTCGATACGGTTGACCGTACCAATATTGATACCTGAAAATCGCACATTGTTCCCATTTTGAAGCCCATTCACATTTTTGAAAACAGCACTTAAGGTAAAGTTTTTGACAAACATGTTCTGTCGGTTGCCAATAAGATAGGCTGCTATGAGCAACAGTAAGGTTCCGACCACCACAAAGATGCCCAATCTTATATTTTCTGAAGAAGTTTTTGAAGCCATATCACTTTTTAAAAAATGCGTTTACCATAGGGTCCGAAGATGCCAACAGTTCCCCATAGGTGCCTTCGGCATAATTTGTTCCATCCACCAGCAAGATCATCCGTTCCGAAACGACCCTTGCACAGTCTACATCATGGGTAATGATCAGGGCCGAAGTGCCATATTTTTTTTGGATGTTCCGCATCAACTCGATGATTTCCTTTGCTGTTATGGGATCCAATCCACTGGTGGGTTCATCGTACATGATCAATTTTGGTCTTAAAATAATCGCCCTGGCCAAGGCAACCCGCCTTTTCATTCCTCCAGACAGTTCAGCGGGCATCAAATCCAGGGTATGCGCCAAGCCCACATTCTCCAAAGCTTCCATAACATACGGAAGCGTATCCTGGTCTTTACCGAATTTATTCCTGTGCCTTCGCATGGGAAATTCCAGATTTTCGCGCACCGTCATGGAATCGTACAGGGCACTCCCTTGAAAAAGGAACCCGATATTGGAGCGAAGCTCATCCAAAGCATGCTGGTCCAAAGTACTTATCTCCTTACCAAGAACTTCCACATAGCCCTGACCTGGAGTGATGAGCCCTACCATACACTTGATCAGCACAGACTTGCCCGAACCGGATTTTCCCATGACCACCAAGTTTTCCCCTTTGTGCAAAACCATGTTGAACCCTTTCAGCACATGGTTGTCGCCAAAACTGATGTGGAGATCTTCAATCTTGATTACCAAATCATCATCAACCTTGGCCTTTCCCGTGATTTGTTCTTGCCTTCCCATCATAGCTCATAAAATATATCAGAAACAAAAACGGCAATGAAATCGACCACGAACAAGAGCAGGGATGCCATGACCACGGCAGAATTTGCTGCTATTCCCACCCCTGCGGTCCCTTTATCCGAATTATATCCTTTGTAACAGCCCGTTAGCCCAATAACAAATCCAAAGAAAAAGGACTTGATGGTCGCTGGTACCAGATCTCCGAAGGAGAGTGCATCAAAAACCGTGTTGAAATACAACCTAAAGGAGACATCCCCTTTCATGTTTTCTACGAGAGAGGAACCATAAAGCGCTACCAAATCCCCAAAAATGACCAGCAAGGGAAGCATGAGCGTAGCGGCCCAAATGCGGGTCACCACCAAATATTTGAAGGGATTGGTGCCCGAAACCTCCATCGCATCTATCTGCTCCGTGACCCGCATGGAACCGAGCTCTGCACCAAAACCGGAAGCTATTCGGCCCGAACAGATGAGGGCGGTGATCACGGGGCCAATTTCACGGACTATGGAAATCCCTACCATGTTGGGCATCCAGGAAACGGCCCCAAATTCTATGAGCGTGGGCCTAGATTGTAGGGTCAGTACCAGACCAATGATAAAACCTGTGGCCATCACCAAGAGCAGGGACCTATTCCCCACTTGGTAACATTGTCTCAACAATTCCTTGAATTCGAATGGAGGGTTCAGGGCCTGTCTAAAAAAACGGCCTGCAAAATGGGAAAGGCTACCCACCTCTTTAAAAAAAAGTTTGGTCCTTTCCGTAATTTTCATGGGAATTGCCAAGTCTTCCATACTCAAAAATAGGTTGGCAAAACCGGTGCTGAAATGACGGTTATCATAAAAACCATCATCCGTGTTGAAGGCCAACTGCTTTTATGAAGCATTGGACCTTTTGTCCATCAGCAAATACAACTTCCCAAATTTTGTCCACGCATGGAACTACGGCCATTACAAGACGTTATTTTTACATGTACTGTGACAAGAATCGAAAAAATTCCTTTTTCAAATCTGCATAGATTTGCCGCTGTTCTTCCATTTTTTTTCGGAAATCAGAATGGTTTTTGACCAAAATGGTATCCAGTGCAGGCCTGCCTGTCCTTTCTTGGGCCGCTATGTTTGTTTCATGGACCTGTATTTCTTCCTGAAGCTTTTCGATGACGCCATTGTGGAGCATGAACTCGTTTTGGTAGTGTTCCAATTTTTGGAGCACCTCCTTTTTGGTCCATCGGTTTACCAATTCATCCAAACGAAGGTTGAACGATTTCAACTCATCTTTCCAAAAGGCAAGTTCGGAATCCCACTGTTTATGTTCAAAATGCAGGTCACTGTTGTCTATGATTACTTTTTCCATGATAATTAACCACTTAATGTTCTATCCCAAAACTATCCTATCCCATGCTTTCATGGAATGATCTGGATCATTTTTCTGGGACTCTCCTTTCCATTACTTTGTCTTATTAAATGAAAATATCATGAAGAGAATTTGGTCATACACAGCAATTGTCCTATTGTTTATGGCAGTGCAGGGCTGTAGTCCGGTGTTGGTTTCGCACAATTTGGCAGACCCTCCCCCACCCTGGTTTTACCCGAATAGGATCGAGACTGTTAGATATGTATATTTTCCAGAACTGAGCATTTATTATGATTTATCGGCCAGAACCTACATTTATTGGGATGGTGGGGTATGGATAAGGAGAAAGGTATTACCGCCCCGTTACCGTACACAAGACTTGAACCGATCTCGATATGAACGCATTAGGAATTATTATGAGGACGACATAAGGCGGTATCACGATCAGAACAATGCGGACAGAGGAAGGAGCAATAAAAGTGTTGGAAGAAGAAACAAATAAGTCACAAATACCTTCTTCAACCATTGAAACTCCTATTCAACCTACGGGCTTGCAAAATTTGGTCTGCTTTGCTGCCGTCCCTGTAGATGGTGATTACCTTCAACCCATATTCCCAAATGGTCCTGTACATCTTCGAAACGGTTTCCACTCGAATTTCTTTGGACAGGTCTATGGTTTTGATCGTTTCTCGGGTTCTTGGGGTATTTCAACGATAGCTCTTTTTCAATCCCTGGCCAATTATTGCTTGGAGCATTTCGAAGGCCTTGCGTGTAAGTTTCATGCCATCCAAAATGGGAGCTGATTCTACCCCATTTTATAAAATGACTTTTTACGGAACATCTCGTGAAAACCAAATCTCCCATTGCGAAAATCAAGTAGAAAGCCCTCGTTGGCCATCATCTGTATTGAGGGGCTTGGCTCTTTTCACGAGGCAATAAGGAATCCAATTTTAACAGTATCCAATCCTTGTAAAGGAACATATCCTTGATAATGGAAGCTCCCGCGAGACCATCTACACCTTCTATACTGTTGTTTCCCTCTCCGGATGTAGCGAACACAACCACTTTTTCAAGATGGTCCCTATTCTTTTCCACAAAGGCCACCACATCTTCCGGTGCACTTCCATATTCCCAAGTATGTAAAATCAGTGTGGCATTGAACTCGGCAGGAACTATCCCTTGAAGCTCAGAGACATCAATGATCTTGATGAAAACAGAATCATTTTTGTAATAGCGAACAACATTCCGAACCAAGGAGTCCTTAAAGGCACTGCCCTGTGTTGCAATGAGCAGTTTCTTATCAAACGTTTGCGAATACATAGCGTATGGTTCTACAACATCCATCGAATACCTGCTCTTGTACCAAACAGCCAGTAAAAAGAAAAGGACCATGGCACCAATCAATATCCAAACCACTACTTTGTACCGTTTAATTTTCATAGGGCCATTTTTTTCTTTTGTTTGTTTTAAGGTTCATTTTTATGGGTTTTCACATGATGATCTAGCAACTCTTGTAAACTTTGCAGATAAGATTCCATCACTTCTTTGTTCATTTCTGGATGTGATAATAGAGGAAGGGTAATCGGATTTTCGTCCAAAAATTGATACAATTCCGGATATTGTAATTCCATAGTATTGGTCAACATGGTAATCCTGTCCAATATGGAGTTCAACTCTCTCATAGTTTTAGGCAACTTTTAACTAGAATGTACTTTACACGCTTTCTCAGGATAATGATTCAATAAAAATAACGACTGGGATATTCTTTGAAAATGATCTTCATCATACCAAAATGGATACCTTGAATGATGAACATCATTGATTGCAGTAGGCGTTTACTTTAACTTTCCATTCAAATTGGGCACGGCATAATGTAGGTCATTTTTTCCGCCTCCTTTTTTTATGTGATGCTGAAAATTCCAATACTGCAAGAAACCATGGGCTTCAAGCAAAGAGAAAAAACATGAACACTGAAGAACAAAATGCAACGGTCCACATATCGTTCAAAGATGTTATCTTGGAAGGGTTTCTTAACATACCCGCCAATCCCAAAGGCCTGGTCCTCTTCTCCCACGGAAGTGGTAGTAGTCGATTGAGTCCCCGAAACAACTATGTTTCCAACATATTACAGCAAAAAGGAATAGCTACGTTATTATTTGATCTTTTAACCGAATCGGAAGACAAAATCTATAAGAATAGGTTTGATATGGAAAAGCTCACCCATCGACTTATTGAAACGACACAATGGGCTCAACAACACCAAAAAATCAAGGGGTTGCCTTTAGGATATTTTGGCGCCAGTACCGGTGCTGCTTCGGCCCTACGGGCAGCTGCCTTTTTTGGAACTGCCATAAAAGCAGTGGTATCGCGTGGGGGGAAACCAGATCTGGCCATGGACGAACTTTCCGAAGTTAAGGCCTCTACCCTTTTTATCGTAGGTTCGCGGGATACCGATGTAATTTCCATGAACCAAAGGGCTTATGAAAAATTGAAATGCAGAAAGAAATTGGAAATCATCCCCGGTGCGGGGCATTTATTTGAGGAGCCGGGCAAGTTAAGAGCGGTTGCCGAAATTTCTGCTACTTGGTTTCTGAGATGGCTCGAAAAAAATCCAGAAAATTATGTTTAGAGACAGGGAAGATGCCGCACTGCAATTGGCAGAAAGGCTTGAAAAATACAAAAATCAGAATGTAGTGGTACTTGCCATACCCAAAGGCGGACTTCCCTTGGGGGCCATCATCGCAAAAACTTTGAATGCCCCATTGGATGTAGCTCTTTCCAAAAAAATTGGCCATCCCTACAACAAGGAATATGCCATTGGAGCCGTAAGTTTGGAAGACGTCATTCTGTCCAATGAGCATGGAGTTGAAAGCAATTACATTGTTAAAGAAACGCAACGTATCCGTGAAAAGCTTCGGAAAAAATTTGAGGCTTACCACAAGAATAAAATATCAATACCCTTGAAGGACAAAACTGTGATTATAGTGGATGATGGTGTAGCTACAGGAAACACCATAAAGGTCACTGCCCAATTGGTACAACATCAACATCCCAGAAAAACAATAGTTGCCATCCCTGTGGCGCCTCATGGAGCGGTACAAAATCTACAGGATTCCAAATATATTGATGAGGTAATCTGCCTTCTCATCCCTCGTAATTTTCATGCTGTGGGGCAATTTTATTCAGAATTCGAGCAAGTTTCGGAAGAAGAAGCCATTGAATTGTTGGAACAGGTAGGTTGATATTAGGAAATGTGATTTTCAATTCAATGACACATTTGTCCAGTGTCCACGCATCTACATATCAAAAACTACATGGCTTTCCCAAATCTTTTCTTCATTCCTTCTCACACTTGTAGCAAGATACGAAACACCTCTTATTCTTTCATCAAAGCTCCCCAACCATTTACCATAGAGTTGGGCCGAAATGCTATTCTCCGAAAACTCGGAAAAATAAACATTACAGAAAAGGGTCTTCTGCATATAGGTAAGGGAAAGAACGTCCGAGAGGAAATCAATCAGGAGGTCGGTCGTATTATCAGTGGGAATCTCAATGCACATCTGACAGTCAAAATGACCGACGTTGTCACAGCCTCCCTTTTTCAGGATATCGTTCATGATTCCAAGATTATCCTTTAAAAGTATCTTAAGCGTAGGTGCCAGTACCTTTATTTCAATACCTGCCGTATGTTGTACCAACCCATTCATGGCTTTATAGCTTTTACGGTCACAAAAGATCCCAATCCATGACCGGTTTTGGGAATCTGCACTTCTTTGATGCTTTCCAGTTCACCAAAAAGGGTCTGGTTATATTTCATGTTTTTGAACCCTGATTTTTTCAGCAGTTGTTCCAACTCAGTTACCGAATAAAAAGTTGCTGTTCTGTAAAAATTGCTTCGATCCCCTTTGGCCATATAGGATTTTGCAATGCTACGTTCTTTGTCCAAAAAACCGATAATAATGGCCCCATCCGATTTTAAAACACGAAAAGCTTCGGACAAGGCTTTTTTTACATTGCTAAAATGGCAAATGGTGACAAAAAGGACAAAATCAAACTGCAAGGCGGAATAGGGCAAGTGCTCTGCTTTACCTTTCATGATTTCAATCCCTCTGTCAAATGCTTTTTTTGCTATCTCCAGAGAAGGCTCAATTCCTTCCTTGATGCCCAAAGGTTCGGAGAACCTTCCAGTGCCCAGGCCTACCTCAATTCCCCTTATGTTCTGGGGCATCTCCAAAAACTGCTCCTGTAATGCCAATATTTCGGACTGATACACCTCGGGATGGTCCTCGTACCATTGCTCGTATTGGGATACATGTTCATCAAATACTGCTGTAGTTGCCATAGCTTATTATTTTTTATAAAATTTAGTTATTGGACGCATGGTGCACAATGATCCAGGTCAACCATAAGGCTTTACTTACTACTGACCATTACAAAAAATACGGTCCGAAGCCAGGAGACCAGCGCGGACCATACAAACAAAACCTACTAATTAGGAATTATTCTTCATCTATTCCGAAAGTGACCTTGGCATTCACACGGTACTCGGAAATTTGGTTGCTTTTTACACAAACCTGCATGTCCTTTACATAAACAGACTTGATGTTCCTCACTGTTTTTGATGTCTCCTTGACAATGTTATTGATGGCATCCTCAAAACTCTCTTTTGAGTTTCCCATAATTTCGACGACTTTTAATACTGACATAATGATTGATTTTATTGTTTATTAATTAGGCCATAGACGACCGTACTATAGAAATTCCCCTTTTTCATCCACTTTCACCCGCAGCGTCTTATCTCCATTTTCCAATTTCAATTTGTACTTTTTGGAAACACCCTTTTCGTTGTGGTAAGTGACTAGGTAGACATCCTTGGTAATGGTCCATTCCGGAAACCTGTCCAAGATGGCCTTCTTTACCGTATTCGGTAGATTAATGTTCTTAAACCTTTCAGCAGTTCGGATAATCTTCCCGTCTTTGTCATAGGCTGCAAGTATCTTTCCTTCGGGAATAAAGAAATTGATGTTGTACAGGTCATAGTCATCCTGATAGAATTCAGAACCTTTTACGTCAAAAGCTGCAACTTTTCTTCTGAGCATTTCAACAGGTATGGAAGCCTCTTCCTCAGTGTCGATGTTGTTCAAATACTTGTAATTGGTCGCATACACAATTACCTCTGACAATTCTTCCGTTTTGATGATCTGGGAATGCAAAGAGATTGCGAGTCCCACGGTCAATAGAGTTAATACTATCTTTTTCATAATCTTAGTGTTTTTGTTAATACTTCAATGGCTACTGAGCCATCTTTTTAAATGTATCGCTTCATATATTCAAAACTAGTGTGGATAGGCTCTTTGCACAATGATCCAGATCACCCTGAATCATTTTAAGTAACTCATTTAGAATCCATTGAAAACAGGGCGGTCAATGCTAAAATTTACATCCAGAGAATCTAATGGACTGACCCAAGTCATTGGAAAATAGTCGCTGTGCCTTGAAATTTGTGAATTAAATCCTAAGCCATGGATGATTACATCAAACCTTTTAAAGCAATACATATTGATGACTTACCAAAAGTTGGTGGGAAAAATGCCTCATTGGGTGAAATGTACAATGAATTGATAGAGGAAGGGGTTCGAGTTCCCAATGGTTTTGCCACCACATCGAATGCCTTCTGGGATTTTTTGGATAAAAATCAACTTCGGAAGCCTTTGGAAGACGTTTTGGCAAGTTTGGATACAAACACATATGTCAACTTAAATGAATTTGGCAAAAAGGCGCGGGATTTGATATTGGGCGGAACCTTTTCAGATGAATTTTCCCAAAAGATAGCAGAAGCCTACCAAAATCTTGACAAGAGTGGTTCTGCCACTGTTGCCGTAAGGAGCAGTGCCACGGCCGAAGACCTTCCCGGTGCCAGTTTTGCAGGGCAACATGACACGTTTTTGAACATAAAAGGGGAAAAGCAAGTTCTGGAGGCGGTTAAAAAATGTTTTGCCTCACTATATACGGATAGAGCCATCAAATATCGTAACGACAAAGGTTTTAAACATGCTGATGTTGCCCTATCGGTAGGTGTGCAGCAAATGGTAAGGGCAGATGAGGGCTGTTCGGGTGTGGGGTTTACCATAGAACCTGAATCCGGTTTTGAAAATATTATTCTGCTTTCGGGTGTTTGGGGCCTGGGGGAGAACATTGTACAGGGCAATGTCAATCCTGATGAGTTCTATGTTTTTAAACCCACCTTGAAAACGGGACACTTCCCCATCATCCAAAAAAAGAAGGGCGACAAACGTTTGACCATGATCTATAACACAGATCAGCACGGAGAACCAACATTGAACATCAAGACCCCAGTTTCCAAGCAGGTCCAGTTTGTCCTCTCCGATAATGAAATTGTGCAATTGGCCCAATGGGCCATGGCCATAGAAAAACATTACCAAAAACCCATGGACATTGAGTGGGCCAAGGATGGTCTATCCAACGAGCTTTTTATCATTCAGGCACGGCCGGAAACGGTGCATCAAGGCAGGGACATGAACATATATATTGAGTACAAACTGCTTGAAAAAGGAACGATACTCACCTCTGGAAATGCCGTAGGTTCAAAAATAAAAGTGGGTACAGTACTCCAATTGAAATCCCCCAAAGAAGCCAAAGATCTAACATCGGAACACTTGATCGTGACCGATACCATAACTCCAGATTGGGATCCGCTCCTAAAACAGGTTGGTGGAATCATCACCAACAAAGGTGGGCGTACCAGCCATGCAGCCATTGTGGCCCGCGAATTGGGAGTGCCTGCCATTGTTGGCTGTGGCAATGCCACCGATGTTCTTTCAAATGGTCAGAATGTTACCCTGTCCTGTGCCCAAGGGAAAACCGGCCACATTTATAATGGAGCTTTAAAATTTGAGGAAACCAAGGTAGATTTTTCAAATATCCTTTTGCCTGATACTGAGGTCAAAATGATTCTGTCCGACCCCGAGAGTGCATTTCAACTCTCTTTTTATCCCAATAACGGCGTGGGATTATTGCGCATGGAATTTATTATAACCCATTCGGTGAAAATCCACCCCATGGCCTTGGTCAATTTTGACAGCATCAAAAATGAAGGTGCAAAAAAAGAAATAGAAACGCTTACCAAGGGCTATCCCAAGAGGACGGATTATTTCATAGACCAGCTTTCACAGGGAATTGCCACCATTGCCGCGTCTTTTTATCCCAAAGAAGTCATTGTGCGCCTCAGCGATTTCAAAACCAATGAATATGCCAACCTCATCGGAGGAAAAGATTTTGAGCCCAAAGAGGAAAACCCCATGCTGGGCTTTAGGGGAGCTTCCCGTTATTACAACGAACGGTACAGGGATGGATTTGCACTTGAATGTGCAGCTATAAAAAGGGTTAGGGATACCATGGGTTTGACCAACCTTAAAGTAATGGTACCCTTTTGCCGCACCATATTGGAAGGAAAGAAAGTACTCCTGATAATGGAGGAAAACGGATTGAAAAGAGGGGAAAATGGGCTTGAGATCTATACCATGGTCGAAATACCCAGCAATGTAATCTTGGCTGAGGAGTTTGCACAGATCTTTGATGGCTTTTCCATTGGTTCCAACGATCTTACACAACTTACTTTGGGGATTGACCGTGACTCGGAAATAATGGGTGGTCTCTTTGACGAAAATGACCCCGCTGCCAAAAAGATGATTTCCATGGCCATCTCATCTGCAAAAAAGACCGAGACCAAAATTGGACTCTGCGGGCAAGCACCAAGTGATTTTCCCGAGTTTGCGGCATTTTTGGTGGACCTGGGCATCAACAGTATTTCCTTTAATCCCGATGCGTTGTTGAAAGGGATAAAGAACATCAACAAGGCAGAAAAAAGAATGGTTGACAGAAAAAGCACGTTCTTGGCTTGACATTGAATTCATAAGAAATGACAATGTTGTCCAAAATGTTAAAATTTGAAAAAAAAGTACTCAGATGATCCAGATCATTTCAAAGCCAAAACAATCGCCTTAATTTAGCACTAAGATTACGATACTATACGTTCTTTGAAGATAAAAACCATTGGTTTAAGAAATACAGAGGGAGATACAACTATTCTTTGACTCCTCTTGGAATTGCAAAAATGTTTAGTGATAAACACTAGTAGCATATACAAGAAAAAGAGCGTTGGGTAGGATAACTTCTTCTGTGAAACCGGGGCATTAAAATGCTCCGGTTTCTTCAAAAACTACACAAAATAGTTAATTGGAAAAAGCCAACGGTAATAAAAGGTGTTTTTATAAGGCACGAGGATTTGAATATCAACCACATTTTTCCAAATGCGGAGAACGATCCTCCTCTCCATCAAAAACACCCCATAAAATGTTTATGATCTGAGAGGATACATAAACTAGAAAGGTTTGGATTGTCCACTGTACAATCGTTCTTAAGCATTTTAGCAATAAGATGGTATAGAGAAAGTTTAAGGCAGAAAGCAACTCAAGCCTTTCGAAGAAACAGGGAGTCTTGGCTCCCTGTTTCCATTTAAATTCCGTCCATTCTCCTTAGTAATGGTGTATTGTTCCCTAAATTAATTCATTCTGAAAAAATGGAATATTATTTCAATACCGTTCTCAGTGATACCACTTTCGAGAAAGCTATACAAAGCACCACCTCTGCCCTTAAAAATGAAGGTTTCGGGGTTCTTACCGAAATTGACATCAGGAATACATTGAAGCAGAAATTGGATGTACACTTTCCCAATTATACAATTTTGGGAGCATGTAACCCCTCATTTGCCCATAAAGCATTACAGGTAGAAAACAAGATTGGCACCATGCTTCCTTGTAATGTAATCGTAAGGGAAGCCGAAGATGGCAACATAGAGGTGGCCGCCGTAAATCCCATTGCTTCGATGATGGGAGTCCATAATGAGGCCTTAATGGGTATTGCCGAGGAAGTCCGGGACAAACTCAAAAGAGTGATAGAGGCCCTTCAAGAAAGTCATTGACCCTTATCAACAAAGTATACCGTCATGGAATCTTCAAATATTTGCCAACACTGTGGAAAGCCCATGTACCATCTTACCGATTTTGGAACCAACCGGGATGGCAGTATCAATACGGAATATTGCCACAAATGCTATCAAAAAGGTACGTTTATCCATCCAGGGGAAGAAAACTTTGATCAACAGAAGGTACTTTAGTGTTTTTTATGATTCAATTTTTTTGCTGATAGCGCAGCATCGAAGCCAAAAACAATCATGCAATGACCATCCCACCGTCTACAACATAAGTGCCACCAGTGATATACCTGCTTTCATCCGAAGCGAGGAAAAGAACCAAATTCACAATTTCGCCAGCTTCGGCATAGCGCCCGAAGGGTACACTGGCCTCAAATCCCTTTTTGGCCCCGTCGCTGTCCTCTGGTGAAATATCGGCCTCTATCCTACGCATCATGTCGGTTTCAACCGGGCCCGGGTGTATGGTATTTACGCGTATTTTTTTGTTGGAAAACTCCAGGGCCGCGGTACGCATGATACCCACAACGCCATGTTTGCTGGCCACATAGGCACCCAAGCCTTCAAAACCTTTAAGACCGGCCACCGAGGAAGTGATAATGACACTTCCCCCCTGCTCCATTTTCGGGATCACATACTTGCATCCGTACCAAACGCCTTTCAAGTTTACATCGATGACCTTGTTGAAGATATCATCAGGGTAGTCTGCCATGGGGCTTGAGGTTCCTTCAATGCCCGCATTGTTGAAAAAAACATCGATTTTGCCAAACTTGTCCAACGCTATCCGAACGTATTCTTTTACAGCATCCGCTTTGGATACGTCTGCCGTACAATAGGCAACATTGGGATTATTGAACCCTTCAACTGTTTCTTTTAGGCTCTTTTGGTTAATGTCTACCAAAAGCACTTTGGCTCCTTCCCGCAAGAAAGTTTTAGCAGTCTCTTTGCCTATTCCTGCCGCACCTCCGGTGATTATGACGACTTTATTGTCCAATTTTTTCATGGTTTCTGGATTTGTTCACTAATGTTGGAGATTTGGAAATCACTGTCGCTGGTCTTTATCAGTATCAGATTGGGCGAAATGAAGGATGCCGTCAAATTTGGTGTCTGGTATCTCTTTTTAATCATGGAGATATTTTCTCTTTTACTGATGGGCCAAATAATTTCACCTTGGGTATTCAGAATAACTTCGGTAAAGGCATATTCATAAATATTCAGCTGAAAGTTATTTTTCCCCCTGAAAGTTCTCCTGCAATAGATCCCTATGGCCCTGTCATCTTCAAAACCTGTAACATTCAGATACTCTGGTTCGATTACAATTCTTCCTTGGGTGTCCATAAACCCGTAATACGGAATTCCCTCATCCTTTATTTCTTGGATGGCACATAGACCGTTCTTAAATTTTGGATACCTGATAGCCTTAATATCACCCTGCGACTCATCCGCATTTTGGTTCCAGACCACATCATCCCTAAAATCTATGACCAGATTGCCCTCTTGGTCTATAAAGCCCCATTTAACGCCTTTCCGGACGGCTGCCAACCCTTCGCTGAAAGGGCCCACTTCGTCCAGCTCCTTTATTTTGACCGTTGGATCATTTATTGTCTCCAGGGTTTGTGCACCCATTACAAATGGGAAAGCCATAAAAGCCATTCCCACTAAATATTTCAGTCCCATAATTCATGTTTTTATATTGATTCAAGGTAGGTCAAATGCCGTTCTGTAAAAATGATTTAAATCAGTGGAACAGCTATTTGCCATGGATATCATAGCGTCTTTCAGATTCTCTTAGAACATCAAATTGGAATATATCATACTTTTGAGGTCTTTGGGAAGTTCGTTCCGGATGTCTTCCATCTCGCCCAAGGACACATATCTTCTCAAAAATAAAAATGTGACATCGATATAGGTCTCGGCAAGGTCGTTCTCTTCCCCGTAGTCGTGGATGGCGGAGCGACCGTCAAAACGCTTCACCAGTTCTATAAACTCATCCATGTGCTTAATGTCCGGTTTCTTTTCCCTTGGGTTCCATCCATTTACGTAGGCCCCTTTAAGAAACATGGGCAGTTGCGCAATTAGTTGCAACGATTCTTCTACAGATATGAGCTCCCGTAGGGCATGCATGATCGAAACAAATATCCTGCCCGCTTTTTCGGTGTCTTTTCCCATGCCCAATTGTTTGGCATATTCGTTCAAGAAGGTATTGCCTTCCTGTGCATATTGATTAAAATTCAGTGCCATGGTCTTTTGCATTTAAAAATTATAGTTAAAAATGGTGTATAAAACGATTTCTTGAAATGACCCCCGTCAATGGCACTACTTGACATAATGACCCAAATCATTTCCATGTGAAGGAAATAGAGGTTTCTTTGAATTCCTATAAATTTAAATTGACCATGAAAAAAGAAGATCTAGAACTGTTGGCAGGAGAACATGCAGCTCCCTGTGTCTCCATTTATATGCCAACCCATAGAACAGGCGAAGCCGTTCTGAAGGGCCATGATAGACTTCTGCTCAAAAACCTTTTGAAAGATGTGAAACGTAATCTGGCCAATCAGGAATATGACCAAAAAACAATTAGTGCCCTTGCCGCCCCTATACAAGAATTGATCGATGCCAAACACGATTGGAACTTCAGGTCCGAAGGTCTTGTCCTTTTTATTTCCCCGGATCTTTTCATGACATTTCAACTTCCTTTAAAGTTTTCCCCTCAGACCATTATTTCCTCAGTATTTTACCTGGTTCCCCTCATGCCCTTTTTTGTGGATGGCGAAAACTTTATCCTCTTGACTTTGGAACTCAATGAAGTGAAGCTTTATAAGGTCGGTCGGTACAGCATTAAGGAGATTTATATTGAGGAAAAAATCCCTTCCCGAATGGAAGATCAAGTAGGTTATGACCATGAACAGAAAAGTTTGCAATTCAGAAGCCAACAGCAAGCTTATGGAGAAGCCATGTTCCATGGCCAAGGTGAGGGGAAGGAAGATAGAAAAGATGAAATCCTGACTTTTTTTAGAGGTATTGACCGTGGATTGTCCTCCATTTTAAGTGCAGAAAATACTCCTTTGCTCCTCGCAGGGCTGGACGAGCAGATTTCAATCTATAAAAAGGCCAATTCCTATCACAACCTCTTTGAAAAACATCTTTCATACCATCCATCTGACCTAAGTTCGGATGAACTGCAATTAGGGGCTTGGAAGCTTTTGGAATCCCATTTTGACCAAGAACGAAACGAAAAATTGGAGATGTTCCAGCGTTACCAAGACACGGGGAGAACCTCACAACAGATCAATGAAATTATCCCAATGGCCATTCAGGGCAGGGTGGACACGCTTTTTATCCAATATGATATGGATGTATGGGGAACCTACGACCCAACAAACAACCTTTTAAAAATAAGTCACGAACACCGGTCTCCTGCTGTACCCTTGGATAATTTGATGGTGGTAAATACTTTTCTACAGGGAGGTAAGATATACTTAATGGACAAGATGGAAATACCCGTTCCAAGCTCGGAGTGCTGTGCCATTTTCCGTAAATGAACCAACCAATAGGAATGATGGACGCACTCTCCCCCGCTACTTTTAGATATAGGCGGAATATTTTCCAAAGGCTACATCAATGGATTGAAAGCCTACATTGATAAAAACAACAGCCTTCCCAAATAGATTCTGACAAAACCGCTGAATATTCAGTGAAATATGTGTTTGATTTTTCGGTAAAGTTTAGCAAATAAAATCATGGGCAATTCACTTTTCAACATTGAAAGTCCAAGATTTTGTTGGCCCAAGGTCAGATTGAGTTTCATTTTTTCCACCTCAATTTGTCTTTTGAGCTTTAGAATTTTTAATCTTTGGTCTATATCCGAAAAAGAATGGTACCTGGCCTTCATTTTCAATCAAAATAGTATATGGAAAATCTTTTGATCAAAGGACTGCTCAATTTATCCCTCAAAAGGGCATATAATCCAATGAGAAGCACATAGAACAACCCTACAACCACAAATCCAAGGACCATACTGTCAAAAACAACCCCCAATCCATAGGAAACGGCTATGGAAAAAAGCAACAAGGCCAAAAACAACAAAGCGGATACGATGAACCACCCCAGAATATGGTCCATGAGACGCATCAATATCTTAAAGACCTTCAGTTCATAGTACTCCCGTGTTTGCTCTACATAGGCATGTATGCTCTCATCTGTATCCCTCAAATTTTCCTTTAAGTCCTGAAACATATCAAAATCTACTTTTGTAACCGTTCGTTTTTCTTTTTGAGCTCTTCCAATTTATACTCTAATGAATCTATGATATCCTCGGCCTTATAGCTCATATTGGATATCACATCTTCAAGTTTGTCTTCAATTTTCTTTCTCCTTTCATGCACACTTTGGGAGAGTTCGTCCACTGCATGGGAAGCCTTCTCGGATATGTCATGGGTAACATCCTGGGCTTTGCGCTTAATTTTCTCCCTGGTTTCTTTTCCTTTATCCGGAGCAAAAAGTATCCCAATTCCCGCTCCAACAATGGTCCCTGCCAATAGGGCCAAGACTATATCTCCGTTTCTGGTTGCCATATGATCAATTTTTATCGTTTATATTGTAAAAGTAGCCCAACAACCTATCATTTCTGATGATATAGATCAGTTGTCCCGTACTTTAAAAAATATTGCAACAAAAAAGAGAGAAACCAACTCTTTATTGATAACCAACACTTTATTAAAGAATCCCATGGCCTTAAATGTTCACCAACGTGACGACAATCATTTCACCAAAAATGTAAACCATGCAATTTTGAACGAACAACCCTGACCCCATGCGGGGTAAAAACTAAAGCCATGAAAATGAATACTCGATATTTACTGTTTATTATGCTTTTAGCCCTTTGGAATTGTAAACAAAAAGTGGAGAAAGCAACACCGGAACCTGTTCCCCAAACAGTCAAAAAACAAGAAACACCAACGCCAGAACTAAAAACGATAGCACAGTTCATGGGCATGGCATCGGACTCTTTGGGCATACCAACTGAGCTGCAAAGTTGGACCATCGATAAAAATGGCGAATTGGACAGTATTGGAGTACAAAAGGCCTCACTTCTCTTCAAAAAGTTACTCACGTCGAGCAAGAGTAATCTTTATCCCATATTTGAGGCCAGAGATGGGAAAGAGGCCTTGATCGTTATGGCCAATCAGGGTTATGGCGGAAATATCCGAGGAATGTTCTCGGTCGATAAGAACACGATGGAAATCAAGAAAGCTGCCTTTGAGCATGTGGCCGAATCCGAAGGGTATGGTGCCGCTATCGCATTTTCATCATTTGAAGAACAATTTGTCGGAACCAAGGTCAATTGGGGTGAAAACACGTTTGGATTGAACCAAAACAATACAACCATAATAAAAGGGGACAAAGTGGTCGATGGCATTTCAGGTGCTACCATAACCAGTAGGCTTACGGTGGAAATGGTCAATGATGGCCTAAAAAAATACAAGCCCTTTTTCATAACAAATTAGGTCTATCGTAGCGTGCTCGATGACTCAGGTCATTGTGTGATGCAAGCTGTGCAGGTAATTTTACGTTCAAAACATTAACACTAATTTGACAAAATGAAAATCCTTATTGTATATGGCACAAGTGAGGGTCAAACCCGAAAAATTGCCAGGTTCATGGAAGAAGTGCTTCAAGGAGGCGATCACAAAGTGGTCATTGCAGATGCCACCGAAGAGCCTCCTTCTCCTGATGGTTTTGAGGCTGTTCTGATCGGTGCCTCGGTGCACATGCAAAAATATCAAAGTTCCGTATCCAATTATGTCATGCGCCATCTGGACATCCTCAATAAAAAGCATTCCGCATTCTTTTCGGTTTCAATGGCCATTGCTTCCAACATAGAAGAAGAGTCTGAAGAAATCAAAAAAATGACTTTGGATTTCTTGGAAAGAACAGGATGGAACCCAGATGAAGTACAATATTTTGCAGGAGCTTTAAAATATACCCAATACGATTATTTTAAAAAGCTAATCATGCGAATGATTGCAAAAAAAGAGGGAGGCAGCACAGATACTTCCCGTGACCATGAATATACGGATTGGAACAATGTGAAAACATTTGTTCTCAACTTTTGTTCAGAAACTGTACAATCAGTAAGGTAAGTTTAGGAAGGTTATTTTTTATCAATTCAATTTAAAACTAATGTCATGGGATTCAATTTTGACCAATACACCGCAGAAGGAAACACCTTTTTGAATGATTATGCCAAACAGATGTCCATGGAAAACGATAGGGACAGAGCGGGCAGGATCATGACTTCAATACTTTATGCCTTGAGGGATATCATCTCCCCCACTGAATCCATGCAGTTTATTGCCCAACTGCCCATGATTATAAAGGCCATATACGTGAATGGATGGGCCATAGGCAAAAAAAGGACAAGGGTCAAAAATTTGAAAGATTTTATCCAGCTCGCCAAAAAACATGATGGCACTGCCGCTACCAATGACTTTGGATACGATGATGATGCGGCGGAAGACTATATCCAAACAACTTTTCTGTTCTTAAAAAACTATGTGTCCCAGGGCGAACTGGAGGATATCAGGGATGTATTGCCGAAAGGCTTAAAAAATATCATCCCATTGCATATAATCAATGAATAAACAATATGGGCTTCCGTTCACCATCGAAAAATTTGGCCTTTTCTTATTTGTAAGCTTATAGGATTGCATTGTACCAAAATGTTGTTTTTGGATAGACCATAGGTTTTGTCCGTGGCCAAGTGTAAATGATCAATATCATTTCCTATTTTGCCAAAGTAATCTAGTTTTGGTGCATTCCCGAGTATATTTTTAGAACAGATAGATGCGCCCTAAAAACAATGGTACAGAAGAAGATGGTAAAGGTAAAAAAACCATCAACACCCCAAAACCTCCCAAAAGGGAATACAACTTTAGCTGGGTCAATTGGTTATTGGTGGTTTTTCTGTTGTTCTTGACCGTTTTCTTCAACCGTTCTGGTGGTCCCAAAGAAATCAGTTGGTCAGAAATGGAGGATACCTTGCTCCCCACGAACGCCATCGAAAGGATTGTTGTCGTAAATAAAGAGATTGCGGAAATTTATCTAAAAAAAGACCTCTCGCAAGAACCGGAATTAAAGGAAGTCACAGATGGTCGGTTCTCTACCGATAAAGGTCCGCACTATTTCATAACCATTGGCTCGGTGGAAAGTTTTGAGAACAAATTGCAACAAAAACAACAAAGCCTTCCATCAGTAGAAAAAATTGACATACGGTATGAAAACCGGACCAATTGGATTACCGTGTTTTCATGGTTATTGCCCTTAGCAATCATCATATTGTTCTGGATGTTTATACTCCGAAGGATGGGGAATGGAAATAGTGTCAATCCGTTGTCAAACTTTGGAAAATCTACGGCCAAACTTACAGAAAAAGGAACTAAGAGTACTGTTACCTTCAATGATATTGCCGGACTTAAAAAAGCTAAAATCGAAATCATGGAGGTTGTTGACTTTCTCAAAAACCCTGAAGAATACACCAGTTTGGGGGCCAAGATCCCTAAAGGTGTCTTGCTTGTGGGACCTCCTGGTACGGGAAAGACCCTTATGGCCAAAGCGATGGCCGGGGAGGCGCAAGTACCTTTTTTTTCCATATCTGGGTCGGAATTCGTGGAAATGTTCGTCGGTGTGGGTGCATCCAGAGTACGGGATCTTTTCAAGCGTGCCAAAGAAAAAGCCCCAAGTATCATTTTTGTAGATGAAATAGATGCCGTAGGACGCTCCAGAGGCAAGATCAACGCTTTTCAGACCAATGATGAACGCGAAAATACCTTGAACCAGCTTCTAACGGAATTGGACGGATTCGGCGAAAATACAGGGGTAATCGTGTTGGCTGCTACTAACCGCCCCGATGTGCTCGACAAGGCCCTATTGCGTCCCGGTAGATTTGACCGTCACATTTATCTGGAACTTCCAGACCAATCCGAACGTATCGAAATCTTCGGAGTACACTTGCGTCCCTTGAAACTCTCCAAAGATGTGGATGTGGAACTCTTGGCCAAACTCAGTCCAGGGTTTTCGGGGGCAGATATTGCCAATATTTGCAATGAAGCGGCCCTGATTGCCGCACGTAAGAAAAAAAAGGCTGTGGAACAAGAAGACTTTATCGCTGCACGCGACCGAGTCATTGGAGGTATGGAGCGTAAGAACAAGATAATTTCTCAAAAGGAAAGGGAAATTGTGGCATATCATGAAGCTGGCCATGCCGTGGCAAGCTGGTATTTGGAACACGTGGACTCCCTCGTAAAGGTATCTATCATTCCAAGAGGCAAATCATTGGGTGCGGCATGGTACCTGCCCGAAGAACGGCAGATTGTGACCAAATCACAGTTTCTGGACCAAATTTGCGCATCGCTCGGTGGGCGTGTGGCGGAAGAAATCGTTTTTGGGGAAGCTTCCTCCGGCGCGCTGGACGATTTGGAGAAAGTGACCAAACAAGCATATACTATGGTTGCTTATTACGGCTTGGACAAGGAAGTTGGGCCTATCAGTTACTACGATTCCACTGGGCAAAACGAACAAATATTGGGCAAGCCCTATAGCGAAGAGATGGCCAAATTAATCGACACGGAAGTAAGGGATTTGGTAATCACATCCTACGAGCGGACCAAAAATCTTTTGCTGAAACATCAAGAGGAATTGGAGAAACTTGCCCAATTGCTTTTAAGACAAGAGGTGGCGGAGAAAACCGACCTCGAAAAGCTCTTGGGAAAGAGAGGTGAAAAAATATTGGCTGATAGTATTTAATTTTTGTCCTAGCAACTTAACGCTTTAAATCGGCATAACTATTTTGCAAGGCCGTTCATTACTACACTGGGGCAATCACTCTTCGTAATCAAGCCCAAAGCTTGGAGTAAAAAAACCGGAGTCTAGATTTAGAGGTTTCTTTATCAAGATATTGGCATTTGTACAATGCCATAAGGGAAGTTGGAGCAAAATCACTCCTCCACCGCAAAACAAACCCTGACAGAACTGTCTGGGTTTTATTTTTTTACTACAATTACGCCAAATCCTTCAAATGCTTCACTTCCTAAGAATATCACAAACCCGCCGTTCAAATTTTATTGTATCAACAATCAAAATCCATGAAATTGCCTATCTTTTAGCCCAACTAAATGATTTGCTTAAACCAACTAATATGCTATTCAGAATCAACCAATCAAAAGCCACATCAAAACGTATCTTATTACTAATAAATTTTGTTTTTTGCCTAACCTTACTGATTGGATGTAAAACCGAGGTCAAAGAAGAACCTAAAAGACCCAATATTGTATTCATAATGTCGGATGACCATGCATATCAAGCCATTTCTGCGTATGACAACAGTTTGATAGAAACCCCAAATATTGATAGAATTGCCGAAATGGGCATGTTGTTCACCAACGCAAGTGTCACCAACTCTATTTGCGCCCCTTCCAGAGCTACCATTCTAACCGGAAAACACTCCCATGTGAATGGTAAAGTGGATAATGTTTCTCCCTTTGATACCACCAACGTTACCTTTCCACAACTATTGCAAAAATCTGGTTATCAAACCGCTATGTTCGGAAAATTGCACTTTGGCAACAACCCAAAAGGATTTGATCAGTTTAAAATACTGCCCGGGCAGGGCTCCTATTACAACCCGGATTTTATTACCAAAAACGAAGGGGAAATTACGGTTAAAGGGTATGTAACGGACATTGTAACGGATATGACCCTCGATTGGCTCGATAATGAACGCCAAGAGGACAAGCCCTTTATGCTGATGTACCTCCACAAAGCACCGCACCGTTCTTGGTTTATGGCAGAGAGACACATGCAAGAATACACGCAAAAAACCTTTGAAGAACCAGCCACTTTATTTGATGAACACGATGGGATGCCCGCCGCCAAAGTTGCCCAAATGAAAATTGATGGCAATATGGGCTGGGCCAACGACAGCAAGCTATATCCAGAAGTTATGGATCAATTAGGTCTGGAGGAAGTCATTGGTTTTGACAAATTGAGGTTTGAAAATGCGATTGGGCGAATGGATTCCACCCAACGAGCCAATTTTGATGCAGCCTACGAAAAAGTAGCCGAAGATTTTATAGCACAATACCCCAATATGTCCGATGAAGACATTGCCAAATGGCGCTACCAAAGGTATATGCAGGACTACCTTGGCACCATAAAGTCCGTTGACGAGAATGTTGGTCGGGTCTTGGACTATTTGGAGGCCAATAATATGATGGAAAACACCATTATTGTGTACACTTCGGACCAAGGATTTTATCTGGGAGAGCATGGTTGGTTCGATAAAAGGTTTGTCTACGACGAAAGTTTAAAAACACCCCTATTGGTTTCATGGCCAGATAGGATTAAACCAGGGAGCGTATCCGATGAGCTTGTTCAAAACTTGGATTTTGCGCAAACATTTCTCGATGTCGCCGGTGCTCCTCAGCCCAGCGATATGCAAGGAAAAAGTTTAGTTCCCGTTCTGACGGGTGATTTGGACAATTGGGAAAGGGACGCTGTATATTATCATTATTACGAACATCCATCCGAACATAATGTGAACAGGCACTATGCCGCCATCACCAAGGATTACAAGTTGATTCATCATTATTTTGACCTTGATTATTGGGAATTGATAGACAGGAAGAAAGACCCTCTGGAACAACACAATTATTACGATGACCCAGCCTATGCCGAAATCCAAAAAGACTTGCACCAAAAGCTTGATGCACTGCGTGAACAATACGGTGATTCCACAGCACTGAGCCAACAGTACATTGATGAATTTATGCCATTGGCAAAAGAAGGCAAAGTATATGGTGTTGAAGATGATATTTTGGAACCCATTATTGAAAAGTGGGAAAGTTCCAAGGAGAAAGACTAATGCCAATACAAACCGTTGGAAAATTAATTTTCATACCTTTTTAATCTTAACCCAATCAAACCTTAAAAAATGTTGCGCATAAAATCGTTGAAGGGAATCATCCTTCTTGGACTACTTATCGTATGTTCCTGCCAAAAAGAATCATCAAAGCCAATTGAAACCCCTCTAACCATTCAATTGGACTCGGCCTACCTCAATCAAAAAGTGACGGAAGCCAATAATTTGGGAGCAGTTCAATTGGCCGAAGGCCTTCAACTCAACCTTTGGGCTCCCGACACCCTTGCCCCTGACCCCATCGCTATGGATATCGATGCACAAGGCCGTATCTTTTTTACACGAACCAACCGTCAAAAAAATTCAGAATTCGATATACGCGGCTATCGGGATTGGATGACCGCCTCCATTAGTTTTGAAAGCGTAGCAGACCGAAAGACATTTTTGCACGAAACCTTTGCACCTGAAAAAAGTGAAGAAAACGCATGGTTGGCAGACCTTAACAATGATGGCAGTCATGATTGGATGGATTTAGCCGTGGAAGAAGAAGAAGTCTGGCGTTTGGAAGACGCCGACAACGATGGGCTTGCCGAAAAAGCAACTAGGGTAGTACACGATTTCCACACCGAAGTAACCGATGTGGCCAATGCTTTGGCCGTGGACGGTGAAAACTTGTTCGTTGGGGTTGCCCCGGATATGTGGCGTATGGAAGACACCAACGGCGACGAAGTATTTGACACCAAAACTTCCCTTGCCACTGGATTTGGCGTTCATATAGGGTTTGGAGGGCACGGAATGTCAGGTGCCGTTATGGGACCCGATGGCAAACTCTATTGGGGAATAGGCGATATTGGTGCCAATATTACCGATAACGAAGGGAATCGCTACCCCTACCCTAACCAGGGAGTAATTGTACGTAGCAATCCCGATGGGTCCGATTTTGAGGTTTTTGCCCATGGTCTTCGCAACACCCATGAGTTTGTTTTTGACAAGTATGGCAACATCATTTCTTCCGATAATGATGGAGACCACCAAGGTGAAAGTGAGCGTTTGGTTCATATTGTTGAAGGTTCCGATGCGGGATGGCGATCCAACTGGCAATACGGAAAATATACCGACCCAAAAAACAACGACTACAAGGTTTGGATGGACGAAAAACTGTACTTGCCCAGATGGGAAGGGCAAGCCGCCCATATCATCCCTCCTATCACGAATTACCACAATGGCCCTACGGGAATGTTGTTTAATCCAGGAACTGCTTTGGGCTCGGACTGGGTGGATAAGTTCTTTCTGGTTGAATTTGTGGGCGACCCTTCTCTGTCGCATATCTGGTCTTTCGATCTAAAACCCAAAGGAGCCTCCTTCGAACTCAATTCCGAAGTGGACGTATTGAGCGGCATTTTGCCTACCGCCATAAAATTCGGTCCGGATGGAGCGCTTTACCTTGCCGATTGGATCAACGGTTGGGATACAAAAAATTCAGGTCGTGTGTGGAAACTGGACGTAACCGATTCAGAGAACGATTTGGCCGAGCAACGTGTGGAAACCCAAAAATGGATGACTACAGACTTTGAGGCTTTGGACAATGACGAACTCGTAGAATTATTGCACTATCCCGACATGCGAATTCGTCAAAAAGCACAATTTGAATTGGCCAAAAGCACCTTTTGGGGCCATCGAAGGTTAAAACAAGTAGCTCAAGAAGACGATAATCAATTGGCCCGGATCCATGCCATTTGGGGTATTGGACAACAGGCTGGAAAAGATACCGATAAAGCGGACCTATTGGTGGAACTTTTAAATGATGATGATCTAGAAATCGTAGCGCAAAGTTTAAAAGTTTTGGGAGATGTACGTCATTCCGAAGGAAGCGATAAAATGATTTCATTACTTAATTCTAAAAACCCTCGAGTGCAGTTTTTTGCTGCCCAAGCATTGGGAAGAATCAAAGCGGAAGATGCCGTACAACCCCTATTGGATATGTTGGCAGAAAACGCAGATGAAGATCTCTATCTCCGTCATGCCGGTGTTTTAGCACTGACAAGAATCGGAAACTACGAACCTTTGGTCGACTTGGCACAAAGTGATAATCGTTCCCTCAAAATTGCAGCCGTTTTGGCTTTACGACGAATGAAACGTCCGGAAGTTGCCGTTTTTCTTAAGGATGCTGATGAATACATCGTTACCGAAGCTGCCCGAGCTATTAACGATGACAAGGGAATCAAAGAAGCCCTTGGGGATTTGGCCGCACTTTTGGAAAGCCCAAAGTTCAATTCCGAACCACTTATGCGACGTGTTATCAATGCTGCGCTTCGATTGGGAGGAGAAGAACAACTGGACAATCTCATCGCCTATGCCAAAAATGAAAATGCCCCTTCGGCATTACGAGGTGAGGCATTGGCGGCACTCAGTACGTGGTCTTCCCCATCGGTTATGGACCGCGTTGACGGCTATTATTTAGGGAAAAAAGAAAGACCGTTAGAGCCTATTCAAAACAAAGTGACGGGAAGTATGTCAGATTTTTTGGCTGATGACAATCCAGAGGTATTGGTCGGGGCCTTAAAACTATTGTCCGCCTTGCAACTACATGGGCATGAAGACCGATTGGTTCAATTGATGCGCACCCATCCTTCGCCGCAAGCAAGAGCCGAAGCTTTGACTGCCTTGGGCAATACGGGGTATGATAAGCTGGCGCAAGTTATGCGTATGGGCATGAGTGATGAAAATGCACAGGTGAGACGAACTGCGGTGACTTTGATCGGTGAACTTTCCTTGACAAAAGAAGAATTGCCAGGTATCGTAAACCCCATATTCAGTAAGGGAGGTACTGGTGAACAACAAGCGCTTTTGGAAGTTTTGGCAGAAATGCCCGTTGAAAAAAGTGAAGTTGTCCTGGCTAATTTGTTGAAGCAGGCCGCTCGTGGTCGCATTGATGAGGCCGTAATGCTCGATTTGATGGAAGCCGTCGACAACAACAACTCCGAAATGGTTGAAAACGAACTCGCAGCTTTAAAAAAGCAAGGTTATGGCACCGATGCCTATGCAGAAACCTTATATGGAGGTAATTGGTGGGCCGGTCGAAATGTTTTTATAAGTAACCCAACGGCCCAATGTGTTCGCTGTCATGCGCTGAACGGTTCAGGCGGGCAAGTGGGTCCATCTATGGACGATATCGGCAACAGATTGACTCGCGAGCAAATTTTAGAATCTTTGATAGCGCCCTCTAAACGAATCGCTCCGGGTTATGGAAGCGTGGTGTTGACCTTGACCAACGGACAGGAGGTTACAGGGCTATTGGAAGAAGAGAATGATGAAGCATTGATTCTGCGTACTTCCGATGCCGAACCGCTAGAGGTAGCGCACTCGCGAATTAAAACAAGGCGGAACTTGCCTTCGGGAATGCCCGCTATGGGTAAAATGATCAGCAAAAGGGAATTACGAGATTTGATAGAATATTTAAGCAATCTTAAAACAAA
>Ga0070726_10000536_pt1 | contig 46093 bp, 39 predicted proteins | sample tdAd471_FD_67275 | JGI IMG/M metagenome (GOLD analysis project Ga0070726, IMG submission 67275) | Marine sediment microbial communities from the Atlantic coast under amendment with organic carbon and nitrate - tdAd47.1 | ecosystem: Environmental > Aquatic > Marine > Coastal > Sediment | place...
CGGGGCAGCCGGGTCAGCAGGGCGCGTGCGCAACGGTCGGCGCACTCCATGTATGCGAAATCCTGAGTGACGCGGAAGAGCGCGAGAAGGGCTCGTACGGCTGCGACGCAGGACATGAACTCATCCGTCTTCGGCTTGTGGCCGGGGTCGACGACCGGACGAGTCAGGAACAAGTCGGACGACATGTCGAAGGCGGACTCCATGAGAAACCGGCCGGCTCGACCCGCCCGATCGACGCGCTGTTCGTCGTGCTCGCCGAGCATCAAGAGTCCTTGGACGTACCAAGCGGTTGCTTCTGTCGTAATGGCTCCGCGCTCCCGTTCCGGCGACCGATAATCCAGCGCGACGCCTCCGGAGGCGTCCTGAATCGGAGAGGACACCAACCACTGCAGTCCGGCGTAAATTGAAGATTCCATGCGAGTTGTCGATCCAATTCCAAGCTATCACGAGGTCTCGGATTCGACAGCCTGGGAGAAGACCCAAGTCTTTCCTAAACTGGAGTTTGTAGAGGTACGTACTATGGTTCCAATGTCCGTAAGGTCTTATACCGTCTTTCTCCTGGCCCTCACGGCCCTGGTCGCGTCCGGGCGAGCCGAGTCGGCGGGAGGATTAGACTGGACGGCGCCCTCGGGTTGGGAGAGCCAAGCGCGGCCGATGCGGGTCGCCAACTATGTGGTTCCGGCGGCTGCCGGAGCAGAGGCGGGCGAGCTGGCGGTCTACTACTTCGGGCCGGGACAGGGCGGCAGCGTGGAGATGAACGTGAAGCGCTGGGTCGGACAGTTCCGGGCACCCGGCGGCGGTCCGGCTGACGGATTGGTCCAAAGGGAGGACAAGACCGTCAACGGCATCTCGGTAACCGTGATCGACCTGGCGGGGACGTACCTCTTCAAGCCGTTTCCGATGGCGCCGAAGGCCCAAGAGAAGCCGGGTTATCGGATGCTGGCGGCGATCGCGCAAGGCGTGGACGCGCCTGTGTTCTTCAAGCTGACGGCCCCGGAGAAGACGGCGGCAGCGGCCGAAGCGAAGTTCAAGGCTTTGATCGGATCGTTGAAGAAGAGCCCATAACGGGGCGGCTATTCGACTTTTTCCACCTGAGCCTCCGCGCGGAGGTTGGCGACGCCTGCGGTGTAGCGTGCGTCGGCTACGGTAAACAGGAGCGCTTCCTCGGCCCAGTCGTGGGCAGTTCCATCGCGGTCATGCGAGGCCGCGGTGAGCGTGTATTCACCGGGGCAGAGGTCGCAATCGAAAGAAAACATGGCGTCGTACTGCTCCCCGGCGCGGCAGGGACCGAAGCTGAGACCTTCCAGCTCGGTGTTGGTTCCGTAGACGGCGACGCCAACCCGGTTGCGAATCAGGATTCCGAACACGGGATCGGCGACATCGGCGTCAAAGCGGACTCGTAGACAGGCGGTGACGGCCTCGCCGGAGCGCACGATGGCGGAGGAGGCCCCGTCGGCTCCGACCCAGTCGAGATCGACGAGTACGGCCCTTCCGTCGCCGTGGCTGTTGGAGGCGTCGGGTTCAAGCAGTTCTGAGGATTGCCGCATCTCGGCGGCGACACGCTCGCGATAGGCGTCCAGCGTCTGGGCAGGGTCGCCGCGGAGGACAACGGCGCCTTCATCGAAAACAACGACCTCGTCGGAGACGCGGGCCAGATAGTCGAGATCGCGCGAGACGACGAGGACGACCGCTCCGGCGCGTCGGCGCTGTTCGATTTGGCGCGCGGTCCAGGCGCGGAATAGGGGATCGGTGAGGGCCAGACAAGGGCCCAGAACAATCGTCTGAGCCGGACTCTCTAGAGCGGCCTCCACCCACCACTCGACGACAGGGGTCTCGGCCGAGCGGAAACTGCCCTGAGCCAAGAAGACGCCGTCCCGCTCGATTTCGCCTTCCGCCACGGGAACCGCCCCGGAAATGACGTCGGCCAACAGTTGCAGCTCACCGGCATGGATTCCGGTTGCTCCTAGGACGACGCCGTCGGGAATTGCGAGATCGATCTTGATTTCAACGTCGGCGATCTCCGCGCGGACGTTCTTGAGAGAGAGAGCCACGGTTCATTGTATTTCGGCGGAGAGTATTTCGCCGAGTGGTTGCCGCGGGTCGCTCCGCTCCGCGACAATCAGCCGGTGACTTCCCATGAGACCTATCTCGCTGCCGATCTAGGCGCCGGCAGCGGACGCGTGATGGCGGGAGCCTTCGACGGCGAGCGGCTGAAGCTGGAGGAGGTGCACCGGTTCCAGAATCCCAGCGTCCGGCTGCTGGACTCGTTGCATTGGGACGCGCTGCACCTGTTTGAAGAGATCAAGCGGGGCATGCACCGGGCGGCGGAGCAGAAGCCGGTGTCGGTGGGCGTGGATACGTGGGGCGTCGACTTTGCGTTGCTCGACCCGACGGGGGCGCTGATCGGCAATCCCTACCACTACCGCGACTCTCGCAAGAACGGAGCAATGGCTCGGGCGTTCGACGTGGTCCCCAAGCAGGAAATCTTTGATCACACGGGCATCCAGTTTATGGAGATCAACACGCTCTACCAGCTGTTTGCCATGAAGGGCGGTCCGCAGTTAGAGCGAGCGGACCGGTTGCTGATGATGCCGGACCTATTTCACTACTGGCTGACGGGAATCCAGGTCTGTGAATTGACGGATGCATCGACGACGCAGTTCTACGATCCGCGCAAAAAGACTTGGGCGTCTGAGCTGCTGGACCGCCTGGGACTGCCGAGTTCGATTTTGGGCGGGCTTGTGGGACCGGGCACGAAGATTGGAGAGCTGCGGTCGACTGTGGCGCATGAGACCGGGCTTGGCGCCATGCAGGTCGTGGCGCCGGGCGGACATGATACGGCCTCGGCTGTGGCGGCCGTGCCGGCAGCGAGCGAAGACTGGGCGTTCTTGAGTTCCGGCACGTGGTCCTTGCTGGGAGCGGAAACGGGCCGACCCTACGTCACCGAGGAGGCTCTGGAACGAAATTTCACGAACGAGGCGGGCGTAGCCGGTACGACGCGGTTATTAACAAATATTCCGGGGATGTGGCTGTTGGAAGAGTGCCGTAGGCACTGGGCGCAATCGGGCCACGCGCCTTCGTATGAGGAGATTGTCCACGGGGCGCAATCGGCAGAGGCGTTCAAGAGTCTGATCGACGTGGACGACCCGTCCTTTGAAGCGCCGGACGACATGCCGGCGCGCTTGCAGGCGTGGTGCCGAGCCCATGATCAACACGAGCCCGAGACGCCGGGCGAATTTGCACGGATGATCTTTGAGAGCCTGGCGCTACGGTATCGGCGCGGGCTGGACGATTTGGCGGCGATCACCGGCAAGAGGGCGAAGACGCTGCACATCGTGGGCGGCGGATCGAGGAACGCGCTGCTGTCGCAATTCGCGGCGGATGCGTGCCAGGTAGAGGTCGTCACGGGGCCGGTGGAGGCGACGGCGGCCGGAAACGTGCTGATCCAGGCGATGGGCATGGGACGGATCGACGGAGTCGAGCAGCTTCGGGAAGTGGTGCGGCGATCGTTCGAGCCAAAACGGTTCGCGCCGAAGGGAGATGGAGCGCGGTGGGAAGAGGCCGCGGCACGCTTGGGTGCAATGTGATATTATTCACTTTAGTGAATAATAATTCACTCGGAATCTCCCGATGGCGCTAGAGCAGAAACCCCTACCCATTCCCTCGGTCGCGACCAAACACTTGCTGCGCGACACGGACCTGACGACGGACGAGATGCGCGAGCTGCTGAAGCTGGCCGCGGACGTGAAGGCCCGGCCGAAGTCCTACGGAGACGCCTTGGCGGGCCAATACGGCGCGATGCTCTTTGAGAAGCCGTCGCTTCGGACGCGGGTGACTTTCGAGCTGGCGATGAAGCAGTTGGGGGGCGATGCGGTCTTCCAGGATCATAAAGGGGACCGGATCGGGGAACGGGAGCCTGCGCGCGACATGGCGCGGAACCTGGATCGTTGGTTCGACGTGGTGATTGCGCGGACGTTCTCGCAAGAGACGCTCGACCTGTTGGCAAAGTGGTCCTCGGTCCCGCTGGTGAACGCGTTGAGCGGAGAGTATCACCCGTGCCAGGCGATGGCGGACTACCTGACGCTGAGCGAACGGTTCGACGAGATTGAAGGTTTGAAGGTCGTCTATGTGGGCGACGGAAACAACGTGGCGGTATCGCTGATGCTGACCGGAGCCCTGCTTGGGGTGAACGTCGTGGTGGCTTCGCCCAAGCGCTACCAGACGCCGCCACGATTGACGGCTCAGGCGCGCGAACTGGCGGCGGCCAATGGAGCGACGGTCGAACTCACAGACGCGGTGGACGAAGCGGTCGCGGGCGCCGCGGCGATCTATACCGACGTGTGGACGTCGATGGGCTGGGAGCGTGAGACGCAGGAGCGTCGGATCGCGTTCGCGGATTTCCAGGTCAACGACCGCATGATGGAACTGGCCCGGCCGGACGCGATCTTTATGCACTGCTTGCCGGCGTTGCGGGGGGAAGAGGTCTCGGACTCGGTGATCGAGTCCAAACAGTCAGCGGTGTTTGACCAAGCGGAGAACAGGCTGCACGCGCAGAAAGCGCTGCTGCTGATGCTGTTGAGCCGCTAGACGGGTGGAACTAGACATGAATCCGAAGAAAATCGCACTCGCCTACTCAGGCGGATTGGATACGTCCATCATCATTCCGTGGTTGAAGGAGCAATACCCCGGCGCGGAGGTCGTTGCCGTCTGCGGCGACGTGGGCCAAGGCGACGTGGAGTTAGACGGACTGATCGAGAAGGCCAAGGCCTCGGGCGCGGCGGAGTGCCATGTGGCCGACCTGCGCGAGGAGTTCGTCAGCGACTACGTTTGGCCGATGCTGCGCTCCGGCGCCGTCTACGAGCACAAGTATCTGCTGGGAACGTCCATCGCGCGACCGATCATTGCCAAGAAACAGGTCGAGGTGGCGCTTGAGACGGGCTGCGACGCGCTGTCGCACGGGGCGACGGGCAAGGGCAACGATCAGGTTCGGTTCGAGCTGACCTACAAGGCGCTGGCGCCGCACCTACCGGTGATCGCTCCGTGGCGGATGCCCGAGTGGGGCATCGTTTCGCGCGAGGACGCCATCGCTTATGCGGAGGCGCACGACGTTCCGATTGCGCAGACGAAGGAGAAGATCTATAGCCGCGACGCCAACTTGTGGCATATCTCTCACGAGGGCGCGGAGTTGGAAGATCCGGCAAATGCGCCGACCAAGGGCGTCTGGACAATGTCAGTCCATCCCGAGGATGCGCCGGACGCGGGCGTGGAGTTGACGATCGACTTCGAGGCCGGGACGCCGGTTGCAATCGACGGGGAGCCGCTGAGTCCGGCGACGATCGTCGCTCGGCTGAACGAGATTGGCGGCGCGCACGGCGTCGGTCGGATTGATCTGGTGGAGAACCGGTTTGTGGGCATGAAGTCGCGCGGCTGCTATGAGACGCCGGGCGGAACGATTCTGCTGTTCGCTCAGCGAGAGTTGGAATCGCTTTGCCTCGACCGGGCGACGCAACACTACAAGCAAAAGCTGGCGCTCGACTACGCCGAGTTGGTCTACGACGGGAAGTGGTTTACGCCGCTGCGCGAGGCGATGGACGCCTTTGTCTCGAAGACGCAAGAGACCGTAACGGGTGCGGTGAAACTACGGCTCTGGAAAGGGCATATCGACGTACTGAGCCGGACGTCGCCGTACTCGCTCTATTCGGAGGCGATCGCGAGTTTCACGATGGGCGACGACTACGACCAGACGGATGCCGCCGGATTTATCAACCTGACCGGGCTGCCAATCCGGGTGGCGGCGGCGGCACGCAAGGCGGGCGACGCGAAGGTTGCAGGCAGGAAGGAGACGACGTGAAACTCTGGGGCGGCCGATTCGAGACGGGGCCGGCGGAACTATTCGAGCAGTTTTCCGAGTCTCTGAGCTTTGACCAAAGGATGTTTGAGGCGGACGTGGTGGGCTCTCGCGCTTTTGCGTCGGCGCTGGAACGAGTGGGCGTGCTGAGCGCGGAGGAGCGCTCGTCGATCCACGAGGCGTTTGACCGGATGCTGGAGAAGGGTGCGGACCCGGCGTATTTCGACGGCGCCGACGACGAAGACATCCACACCTTCGTGATCCGCAAGTTGGAGGAAGAGGCCGGCGACGTCGCTGGAAAGATCCACACGGGTCGTAGCCGCAACGAGCAGGTGTCGACTGATTTCCGGCTCTGGATCAAGAAGGAAATCCGCGCGGTGCAAGGGCGACTGACGCAGGTGATGGAGTCGCTGCTGGAGTGCGGATTGCGGGCGCCTGACGCCCTGCTGCCGGGCTATACGCATCTGAGGCGAGCACAAGGCGTACTGTGGCCGCACTACTGCTTGGCGTACTTCGAGATGTTCGCGCGGGACTGGGAGCGATTTGAGGACGCTTATCGGCGGGCGGATGTTCTGCCGCTTGGTTCGGGAGCGTTGGCGGGATCTGGTTTCCCGTTTGACCGCGAGGCGATTGCGCGCGATCTCGGCTTCTCAAAGATCTCGGCCAACAGCTTGGACGTGACGGCGGACCGCGATTTCGGACTGGATTTCCTTTACGCGGCGTCGACGGCGGCGCTGCATGTCAGCCGAATCGCCGAGGACTGGATTCTCTATTCGAGCGAGGAGTTCGGCTTCTTGGATTTGGGTGACGAGGTGACGACGGGGTCGAGCTTGATGCCCCAGAAACGCAACCCGGACTCGCTGGAGCTGGTGCGCGGCAAGACCGGGCGCGTCATCGGATCGTTGAATGCGCTGATGGTGATCGTCAAAGGGCTGCCGCTGGCCTACAACCGCGATATGCAGGAGGACAAGCCTCCGGTGTTCGACGCGGCGGATACGATCAACGGCGTGCTGGACGTGCTGGCGCTGACGATCGACACGGCCACGCTCAGGCCGGCGGCGACGGAGAAGGCGGCGGATGACTCTTGGACCTCGGCGACGGCCTTGGCGGAGTTCTTGGCGCGCAGCGGCGTGCCGTTCCATCGGGCTCACCAGGTTGTGGGAGGGCTGGTGCTTGAGAGCGTCAAGCAAGGCAAGAAGCCGGCGGATTGGACGCTTGCCCAATTGCAGGAGATCGCGCCGGAATTCAATGCGGAAGCCGCCGAGTTGCTGGGCGCGCGTCGCGCTTTGAGCAACCACACGCCCCCGGGCGGAACGGCGCCGGAACGGGTCGCCGAAGCGACCGAAGCTGCGCGCGGTCGGCTGGTTGAGATGCGAGCTGGACGGTGAGAGGGCAGGAATTGAGTCGAGCGGTTGAGGAGTGCGACCTTCCCGAAGAGGAGAGGAAGAGATGGTGGTATCGCTCTAGACTGTCGTCCGGCGGAGAGATCAACGGGCTCTTGCTTCGCAAATCGCCCACAGCAGGGACTGAAGTCCCTGTGCAGACTGAAGTCTGCGCCACGAAGAGGGCTTCCTGTTTTTTCACGGCCTCTGATGGCTGCGGCACTGTTGTTGGACGGCAGCGATGACGAAGACCGCGCGGCAGGCGCTGCTGCTGGACGTGTTGCGCGGCCGCGCGGTGCGGACGCAAGAGGAGTTGGTCGAAGCCTTGGCGGAGCACGGCGTCGAGGCGAGCCAGGTGACGCTGTCGCGCGACCTGCGCGAGTTGGGCGTGGTGAAGGCGCCGGACGGCTATCGCGAAGCGGAGGCTCTAAACGCGCCGCTGCAACAAGACCAATTGGCCCGTGCGCTGCGCGACTTCGCCGTCTCTATGGAGGAGGCCGGCAACCTCGTGGTGATCCGCACGAGCGCCGGGGCGGCCGGACCGCTGGCGTTGGCGCTCGATCGTTCCGGACTGCAACGGATCATCGGAACGATTGCGGGCGACGACACGATTTTTGTCGCGACGGCGTCTGCGAGCGATGCGGCTGCTCTCAGGAGCGACCTCGAAAGGCTCAGATAATCAGCATTGCGTCGCCGTAGGAGTAGAACCGGTAGCCTTCGCGAACGGCGTGACGATAGGCGTCGAGGGTCAGTTCGAGCCCGGCGAACGCGGCGACGAGCATGATCAAAGTCGATTCGGGCAGGTGAAAGTTCGTCACGAGCGCGCCCACCCGTAGGAACTCCGCGCCTGGCCGAAGAAAGATGTCGGTGTCACCCGCACCCGGGGCCACAACTCCCCCGCCCTGCCGCGCGGCATGCTCCAGCGTCCGGGTGGAGGTGGTGCCGACGGCGACGACACGCTTGGCATTGTTGATCTTCGCGGCGGCCTCTTCAGAGATCTCGAAGACTTCCGAGTGCATCTTGTGGTCCTCGACCTCGTCCTCTTGGACGGGCTGGAACGTGCCGAGACCGACGTGCAGAGTGATCTGGGCGCGCTCTGCACCGGCTGCCTCCACGGACTTGAGGAGCTCCGGAGTAAAATGCAACCCGGCCGTAGGCGCAGCGGCCGAACCGGGAGTACGAGCGTAAACGGTTTGGTAGCGCAGACGATCCTCCTTTGAATCGTCGTGGCGGATGTAAGGCGGCAGCGGTACGCGCCCCACCTGGTCGAGGCGCTCGAAGAAATCGTCGACGGGTTCAAACTCCAGCACGCGCACACCGCGCTCGCCCTCGCCTACGACTGTGGCGGATAAGCGGTCGGCGAATTGTATCCGCGCGCCGGTTTTCAGCTTTTTGGCCGGGCGGACGAGGGCCTCCCAGCGCGACGCTCCGACAGGCTTGAGGAGAAGAGCCTCGGCGGACCCGCCTCCCGGCGGCCTGGAGCCGATCAACCGCGCCGGCAGGACCCGGCTGTCGTTGACCACCAAGCAGTCTCCCGGCCCGAGGTACTCCGGCAAGTCGCGAAACGAGCGATGCTCCCATCGGCCGCTGCTGCGATCGACGACGAGAAGGCGCGAGGCCGAGCGATCCTCCAGCGGATACTGCGCGATGCTCGCCTCGGGCAGGTCGAAATGAAAGTCGGAGAGCTTCAAGACCGTTACGCGGCGGAGAAAGGTTAGATCATGCCCAGTTTCTTGAGCCGGGTAATGTGCGCGGTAATCTGGCGCTCGGCCAGCGGATACTCATGCGCTTGGATATCGAGATAGATGGTGGGTAGGATCTCCAGCGGATCGCGCAGACCCTGCTTCCAAGCTTCCAGAATCTGCTGCTCGCGCCGAAGTCGGTGGTTGTAGAGACCCTGAAGCCGCTCGACGGCGTTGGCGATCATCGAACCGTGCGAGGGCAAGGCCACTTTGGGTTGGAGAGCGATCAGTTTGGCGAGGGAAGCCAAGTAGGCGTCCATGTCGCCCTCGGGGGGATCGATGATGATCGTCGAGTGTCCGGCCAACATGTCGCCGGCAATCAGGGATTCCGTGCCTTCCTCATAGAAGCTCATGTGTCCGCGGGCGTGGCCGGGAGTGTGAATGACTCGCAGGGTTACTGCCGGGTCGCCGGCGAGGACGATGGTTTGTCCGTCGATGAGCGGTTGATCCACCTCGATTCCGCGTTCAGCTAGGCGCTCTGCGGTCTGCGGGTGCGCGCAAACGGGGACTCCCAGCAGGCGTCGCATGGCCTCCACGCCGCCGACGTGGTCGGCGTGGTGGTGAGTCAGCCAGATGGCTTTCACCAGGCCTCCCTCTCGTCGTCCCGAGGACTCCACCGATTCCTTCAAGCGCTCGACTTGATCTCGATCGCCGGAGGCCGGGTCGATCAAGATCATCTCGCGGAATCCCACTAGGAATGCGTTGGTGTGGGTGGCGGGCGGCAGCGTGTTGGTACGCATCGGGATCGCGCTGATGGTGCGCCGGAACTCAATGCGATAGGGAGAGGGGCCTTTGGGACCTGGACGCAGATGATCGAGGCCCTTCTCAGGTCCCTCGCGAAGCAGGACGCGCAGCGTGTGCAGGATGGGCTGTGCGATCAGGGCGTCGCCGCGGCGCCACTGCTGGATCGCCTCGCCGGGACGAATCCACTCGCCGTGATCGAGTTCGCCGGGAATGATGCTCGGCTGGGACTCGTTCTCCGCCGGCCACTCCAGCAGGAAGAAGCGCGCGTCAAAACGGATAGTGGAGAAGGGCGGAGTGACCCAGCGCCCAGCATAGGTCAATTGAGAGGCGTCGAGCTGGACGCCCAACTCGGATAGCACTTGGGAGAAGGGCTTCTTTTGATCGAGCAGGTCTCGACGGGCCTTGAGGACGGCATCGTGAGGCGGGTCGCCGGCACCGACTAGAATACCGGTCTCCTCGAAGAGTTCACGCAGGGTGCAAACGGTCAGGCCGTCAATGACAGTCGGGGGAAGCTTCTCTTCCGCGCCGGGAACTTGATTGAAGTCGACCGGGGCCTCGCTGCCGACGGGGAGTCCGTTGACCGGAGTGTCGGAATCGCTGCTCGACAGACCGCCGCCGGGGAAAGCGTGCCAGCCGCCCATGAAGCGGAGCACGGGCGATCGGCGGACCCAGTAGACCTCCAGCTCGCCATCAGGGTTGCGGCGCCAGAGCACGACGGCTCCGGAGGCGCGGGGCGTCGGGGACGTGGGGGGCTCGAAAGCCTCGCCTACGTCGGAGAGCATGCGTTCATAGACGGTCGGCGGAGTCACCCTTCCAATGTAGCGAAGATGGTGCGAGACGGCCCTCGGCCGGACGCGAGCAGCGACATAGGCCGTCAGAAACAAGAAAAGTTGATCTACTACAGCCGCTATAGCGTCTATTCTTACGAGATGCTGTTGCGTTGGATTGTAATTGGGCTAATTCTTGTCGCAATGGGAACGGAGCAGGCTGCGGGCTGCTCGTGCGCGAGTTACACGCCGCTTTGCAACGCGGACTTTGATGCGTTGTCGAATTCCGGAGTGCTGTTCGTGGGTCGGGTCACCTCCGCGGCCCCCAAGGACCGGATGGAGCTTTGGCAGAAGGCCGCTACGAAACTATTTCCGCAAGCAGCCTCCATGCAGGAGATTTCGAGCGCGCTTCAGTCTGGGAACGCCAAATTGCGCGCCGAGTTCGCTCGACTGGTGGCGGAGGAGAAGATCGCTCTGTGGGGCGAATTCATGACCGATGAGGAGCGTCGAGCCTTCCTCGCCGACGCTCAGAATCCTACCGGCGCAGACTTCAATTTTCAATGGTACGGCCGCAGAATTGAGGTTGACGTTGTGGAGAGGTTCTGGGGCGACGTGGATGAGACGGTGGTCGTCCAGACCGGCTTCGGGGGCGGCGACTGCGGCGTGGCCTTCAAGGAGGGTGAGGAGTATCTGATTCGCTCCGCGGCGGGGAAAAACGGCCTTTACGCCACCGGCATTTGCGGCAAGACGGGGCACGTCCGCTTCCACCAAGACACGCTGGCTTCCCTGCGAGCCTGGCGAAAAGGGGAACCCCGGCCTCGCATCGTCTCCGGCGTGGTCCAAGACTGGACCTCTAGAGAGAACCGACATGCCCGGGGAGGCTACCCGCCCATGGAGGGCGTGGACGTCTTCTTGAGGGGGGAGGGGACGGAGCTGAAGGCGACGACGGACGCCGACGGCGCCTTCCGATTCGAGAACGTGCCGCAAGAGGTATTTCAAGTCGATCCGGACGTGCCCGGCTACGGTCCGACGAGCGTATCCGACCACCGCGATCCGCTGGACATGATTTCAAACAGCTGCAGTTCTCTGTTCATCACGTTGAAGCAGAATCAGGCGGTCATCCGCGGCCGAGTCTTGCCTCAACCTGGTGAAGAGCTTCCTCGCAACCTCTGGATCGAAGCGATCCCGGCCGACCCAAACAGTGCCGCCCCGTTTGACGCCACTGCCGACAAAGAGAACGGGCGGTTCTCGATCGACGAGATCGAACCGGGTCGTTTCCATGTAGCGATCAATGTCGAAAACGCACCGACGGGTCCGCACGGGCGAACGAAAGGACGAGACAAGATCTGGCCCTATCGATCAACCTACTACCCGGGAGTATCGGATCCCGCGAAAGCAGCGGTTTTCGAGGTGCAGCGCGGAATGGTAGTCGACGTCGGCAACTGGACTCTGCCGGCGCGGCTCAGAGAAGTCATGATTCCCGGCCAGGTCGTACTGCCGGACGGGACTCCGGCAAGCGATGCGAGGCTCATCCTCCGACGACCAAGCCGAGACGAGAGTCTCTCTAAGTTCGGGCCGACTGACGGGGAGGGGCGGTTTGAAGCTTACCTGCTCGAGTCAATCGAGTATGAAGTCGAGGCGCTCGCAGAGGTCGACCGTGCAGTCTATCGTGGAAGCGTGCTGCTCGGCGTCGAGCGGCCCGACGAACTGTGGATAGAACTCGAACCTTCTGAGGCGCGGCCATCCGACGCGCACCTATTCGGATTGGGACGCGGGAGGTAGGCCCGCAGGTGCTGACGGGACGCGAGGTCTTCTCCGGTCGCGAGCAGCGACATAGGCCAAATGTCCTACCGTAGCTGGGGCTTCCTACCGATGCCCCCGGGTTCGGGCCGTCCGATAGGCTTTGACTGATGCCTGACACAACTCCCGGCAAACGGATGGCTACAAAGCTTCTAAAGGGCTTGATCGCGTTGGAGATTCTGGTGGTCGTGCTGGGGCTGACGCTCTGGCTGTACCCTCAGTCGGTCCCAGCGGCCCTTGCGCTGGCCGGACGCAAGTCGATGTGCCCGCTGGAGGACGTGTGGACAGGCGGGGAACTGCGGATCCAGTTGAACGCCAAGATTGCGCAGATTCGCAGCGAGTCGCGCATGATTGAGGAGGATCCGAGCGGCTACGAGCTATGGGAGACGCCGGAAGGAAACTGGTGGATTCCGGCAGGCAGCGAGAGTTCGCTCCCGGTGCTGCTGGGACAACAGGCGGTCAACCAATACGGAGACGGCGAGCGGACGGTCCAAAAGGGCGATATCGTACTGGACGGCGGCGCCCATATTGGCGTCTGGGTGCGCGAGGCGTTGGATCGGGGCGCGGGATTGGTTGTTGCGATTGAACCAGCGCCGGTCAACGTAGAGTGCCTACGTAGAAACCTAGCGGCCGAGATCGCCGACGGCCGTGTCATCGTCTACCCCAAGGGAATCTGGCACGAGGTTGCCGAGCTGCCGTTGTTTGAAGACCCGAAGAACTCGGCGGCTGACAGCTTCGTCGCGCATTCCGACGATGTGGGAGCTGCCCGGACACTACCGCTCGTGCCGATTGACCTATTGGTGGAAGAGCTGGAGCTGGCGCGGGTCGACCTGATCAAGATGGACATCAAAGGCGCGGTGACGCGGGCGCTTGAGGGCGCGCAGGGGACCCTGGCGAAGGACGAACCGAAGCTCATTATCGCGACCGAAGAGGAGGACGACGATCCCTACGACGTCTTCGCTGCTCTGGAAAAGATCCATCCCGGATACCAGGTGAACTGCTCAGGGTGCTCGGTTGTCGAAGGTTGGCAGCTATGGCCGGACGTCTTGCTTCTGTCGAAGAAGTAGGTACGTCAGCGACCGATCGGAAGGCGTCGCGAGGGCGACGAGCCCACGGTCGGCAGATCCTCGTCGAGAGCGGAGCGAGGGCCCGCCCGAAGGGTACAATCGAGACGAGGCGTGTGCCCGCGCTTTGCCTGAACGGATGAGTCTACTTACGAGTTTGAAGCGTTCGATCGTGAAGGGCGCATCCGGCGCGGGGGTCTCGCACGTGGTCTTGCGGAGCGGCTGGCGACGTCAGCGGCTGCTCATTCTCTGCTATCACGGCGTTTCCCAAAGAGACGAACACGAGTGCTCCGGCTTGTACGTGAGCCCGGAGCATCTACGCCGTCGATTCGAGCGGCTTCGGGAACTCGGCTGTACGGTTCTGTCTCTCGAGGAAGGGCTCCGCCTGCTCCGCGAGGGAAATCTCCCCCCAGCTGCGGTCGCATTGACCTTCGACGACGGCTTCGTGGATTTTCACCGTCTTGCGCAGCCGCTCCTCAAGGAGTTCAAGTATCCGGCAACGGTGTACGTAGCCACCTACTACTGCGGTTTTCAGCGACCGGTGTTCGATCCGATCATCAGCTATCTACTGTGGAAGGCACAGGGACAAACGATCGACCTCGGCTGCATCGGCATTTCCGATGGACAGGTGGCCGTACCCGCCGGCGAATCGGCGCGGGGAGACGTGCATCACCGCATTCTCGATTTCGTCAAGGAGAAGGAGTTCGCGGCAGCCGAAAAGGACGATATCGCCAGGACGCTCGCCGATCATTGCGGGGTCGACTACGACGCCATCGTCCAGGAACGCCTGTACTACCTGATGAACCCGGAGGAACTCGCGGATCTGGACAGGACGTTGATCGACGTTGAGTTGCATACGCACCGACATCGTCCGCCGTTGGGTCGCGACAAACTTGGAAGAGAGATCAACGACAATCGCAAATCGCTGCGTGCAATGCTCGGCGACGACTTGGACCCGCGACATTTCTGCTACCCGAGCGGCATCTACGCTCGGCAGATGTTGCCTTGGCTCGCCGAGAACGACGTGAGCAGCGCGACGACCTGCGACCCCGGACTCGTCGATCCGAACACCGAAGCGCTCCTGCTTCCTCGCTTCATTGACACGGAGGAGATCCCCGACGCCGTGTTCGACGGCTGGGTGTCCGGTTTCTGCTCGTGGCTGCCGCAGCGACAGAGTGATTTCGGCGACGTCACGGCATCATTGAAGGACTCCGATTAGTGCAAGTCGACTACGTTCGCGGTGCGCAGGCCTGGAGCCTTCTGGCGGAGCCATCGTTCAACGACGCGTGGGACAGGGTCGCCGACCGATGCCCGTGGGCGACGATCTTCCAGCGCCGTCCGTTCCTGAGCATCTGGTACGACTGCTACCGAGAGCGATTCGACCCGCTGATGGTCATTGGCCGCGGAGAGGATTCCCAGATCGAGGCCTTGTGGTTTCTTGCGGTCGACCGGTCGAGCGATGAACTGGTCGGCGCCGGGACGCACCACAGCGAATACCACGGCTGGGCGGCGACTCCGGATCAGAGCGCCGAGTTCGTTCGCGCGGCTTTCGAGACGATCGCCGCGGCGAACCTGTCTAAGCGGTTGACGCTGGTGTTTTTGGCGCCGGGAATTCCCCTGGAATGGGTCGGCGCGGGCAAAGGCTACCGGGCGTTCGCGCGCCCCCACCGAAGAGGACTGATGGTCCTAGGCGATGCGAGCCCGACTGAGAAGTCGTTGCGAAAGAAGAGCAACAAGAGCCGGCTGTCGCGCCTTCGCAGGGTAGGCGACGTCGATCTGACCCGGGCGGCGTCTCGGGCCGAGCTTGAGCCGTGGATCGATGAGATTGCGCAGTTTTGTGATCTGCGGCAGGGCGCGATCAACGGGGCGACGCCTTTCTTGAGCGATCCGCTGAAACGCGAGCTGCATCTTCGACTCGCGGACGAACCGGATCTCCTCCACTCGGTGCTGCTCCGGGTCGGCGATCAGATCGGCGCCGTGCATATCGGAGGCATTGATCGCGGCTCGGTCTTATTGGGTCTCATTTCGCATTCTCCGTTTCTGGCGAAGCATTCCCCAGGCAAGCTGATTCTTTTGTTGCTGGGACGAATGCTCGCCGAGCAAGGCTACGAGCGATTCGACATGACGCCCGGGGGCGACTACAAGGATCGGTTTGCCACCGAGTGGGACGAGGTTGTAGCGCTGGACGTCTTCTTTGACCGCAGGCTGCAACTGGCCTACTCCGCCAAACGCTCGGTGCGGACGCTGGTCAAGCCGTTGCTCGCCGGAATCCCCGCCACGCCCAAGAAGCGCGCGGGCGAGGTCGCTGAACGAGCAAGAACGCTGCTCAAGCGTGGAATCTTGCGCTCGGGACGCAATGCACTGAAGGTACTCGCGTCCCGCACCTGGAGCGACGACGAGTATCGCTTCTATCGGCTTGAGCCTGAGGAAATTCCGGCGAGAGAGGAGTTCCCCGAGGGCTGCCGGGTCGATTCGATCGAGGACCTGCTGGCGTTCAACGAATCCGCGATGGACGGGGTCGGTTATGAGACGTTCCTGCGGCAGTCGATTGACCGACTTGAGGCCGGCGGACGGGTGACGACGTTCCGAGTTGACGGGGAGCTGGCGCACTACAGTTGGTTGACCGGAGCCGCTAGTTCAGTCGGCTCCGAATTTGGCCACCAACTGGAGTTGGACGAGCCGGGAGTCGTACTTTGGGATGACTATACTGCCCCGAAGTTCCGCGGTCGCGGACTGCACGGCGCGTCGCTGCGGGCGCGACTGGAGTTGGCGCGACGGTCCGGGATGACCGCTTACATCGGGGTGGCGGCGCGTAATGGGCCGTCCCGCCACAACATTGAGAAGGCGGGCTTCAAGCTCTGTCGCCGCGGATTCGTGAAGCGACGGCTCGGACGGACTCGCCTCTGGCTCGACGAAGCTGGGGAGTCGACTCCGCGCCTATGAGTACGTTTCCGGCCCTTGCGCGAGTCGCACCCGTCCTGCTCCTATCCAGGATAAGATTGCCGCTCTCCTGGTACGATGACCGGCACAAGAGATGCCGAATCCAAAGTTTGACGTAATCGTGGTGGGCAGCGGGCCGGGGGGCGGGATCGCCACCTACGCGCTGGCTAAGGCCGGGCTAAAGGTCGCGCTGGTGGAAGCCGGGCCGCGGCTGGTAGCAGGGCGCGACTACATGCCGCACCACTGGCCGTATGAGTACGATGATCGGCAAGCGCCGAATTTCTGGCGCGAGCATAGCCTGAAGGGACACTTCACGCCCGTGGGCGATCGGCCCGGGCACGGACAGATCCGGGTGCTGGGCGGACGGTCGATCTGCTGGGCCGGTCACACGCTGCGCTTCGGACCGAAGGACTACGAACAGTGGCCGCTGAGCTACGACGAGGTCTCGCCGTACTACTCGCGGGCCGAGCGGCTGATGGGTGTTTACGGGGCGAAAGACGGTCTGTCGAACATGCCGGACGGCGAGTTTCTCAAGAGCGTCCCCATGCGCTGCGCGGAGGAGCAGCTCCGCAACGGCGTGAACAAGCTGCGCGCACAGGGCGCGAACATGCGCTTTGTCGAGCAGCGCAAGGCGATGATCACGGAGAAGCCCGACAGTCCCAACTGGAACAAAGAAGCTTGGAAGCATCGGCAGCCGTGCCACTACTGCGGGCACTGCTCCGGTTGCGCGGTCGACGCCAAGTACACGTCGGCAAATACGCCGATTCCGTTGGCGGAAGAGACCGGCAACCTGACGATCTACACCGAGTCGATGGCGACCAAGGTGTATACATCCCCCGAAGGCGGCGAGGCGACGGGCATCGAATATCGGACGCCTTCGGGCGGCGGAGGAAGGTTGGACGCAAAGGCCGTGGTGCTCTCATGCAGTGCGGTCGAAACGGCGCGGCTGATGCTGATTTCAGGCGTCGCGAACAACAGCGGGCAGGTGGGGCGCAATCTGACCAGCCATTTCGGCGTCACCGTGCAGGGCTTCTTCGAAGAAGCGCTCGACCGCGACGCGACCAACGACGACGGCACCAGCTACTATCACTCGCTGCTGACCGGCCTCTATTGGGACGAGCCGAATCCGAACTTCGAAGGCACCTACCAGGTGCAGTGCGGCGCCGGTTATACGTCGAACCGCATGCGCATCAAGAACGTCCCGGGTTACGGTCCAAGCCTCAAGAAGAATCTGCGCGAGTGGAACTACGGCAACGCCGGCATGAACATGCAGGGCACGACTCTGACCTCATCGAAGAAGTTCGTCGACCTCGACACGGACCGCATGGATGCATTCGGGCTGCCGCTGCCGCGCATCCACTTACACTATGAAGACTCCGACGTAAACATGGCTCGCGACATGGTGGGCAAGTGCGAGGAGATCATCCGCGCGGGCGGAGGCAAAGTGATCTCGACGCCAGGCGAGGCGACGGTCGACGATCTAGTGATCGACCTGAACCACTGGGTCGGGACGACTCGCATGGGTACGGACCCTCGCACGTCAGTAGTCGACACCGAGGGCCGATGCCATGACCACGCAAACCTCTATGTGGCCGATGCGTCGGTGTTCCCGGCGTACCCGGAGAAGAATCCGACGCTGACGAACATTGCGCTTTCGTGGCGCACAGCGGAACGGCTGGCGCAGCGGATGACACGAGGCGAGGCGTAGTCAATGGTCAGGACTTCATGGTTGGCCCTCGTACTGGCTCTTCTGGCGGCTTGCGGAGGGGCTCCCGGAGGCGGCGAGTCTGGGGCGAGCGCTGTGGAGGACACAGCGACAGAAGAAACGCCTACATCGGGGCAAGAGCCCGAGTCCGACTTCTACCTTGGGAAGCCGCTAGCCGACGTTGAACGCTATGTGGGGCTCTACGGCGACCCTGCAAGTCCTGAGGAGGGTCGCGGTCAGTTCTTTGTTACCGAAGCCAAACGACCGGCCGGAGCCGAGCAGGCGCCGGAGATTCCTCCCGGCTATTTGGCAATCGGCGCCATGTGGGCCGACGTCGCGCCGATGAATATGCAGTCCTTGTCAGAATCCCGATTTGAGCAGGTGGACCTGAGCTCCTTTCCTCCAGAGGAACTAGCGGTAGCGGAGTTCGAGTTCGGCGCGGACGGAACGGCGACCGCTTTAACCTTCACGAGCGGAAGCGGATTGACCGAATTTGGGCGCCGCGAGAGGCTTGGCGACCTGCCGGAAGAATGGCGCTAGGGAAGGCCGGAGCAAGTTCAGGCGGAGCCGCCAGTGCGCTGGAAGTGTTCCGCGTATCCGCTGCGAAATTTTTCGACGATGAGTGTCCGATGCTCGCGGCTGCTATTTCGTACTACGCCGTATTCTCGCTGCCGCCCTTGCTTTACGCATTGATTGCCGCCGCGGGGTGGCTGGCCGATGCGACCTCGGTCGAGGCTGCGATTCTGCGGGAGATTCAGGAGGCAGTCGGTCCGGACGCATCCGCTCAGGTCTACACGATGCTTCACGCCGTCAAGGACCGGCCGTCGGACTCTGGTGCGGCGTCTCTGCTTGCGGCAGGAGCGCTCTTATTCGCGGCAACCGGCGTCTTCGTGCAGATTCAGGCGGCGCTCAACCGGGCCTGGAGCGTACAGAGTCAGGAGTCTGCTTGGCGTGCATTCGTCGGCAAACGAATCCTCTCTTTTTGCATGATTCTCGGACTCGCGCTTCTTCTGCTGCTCTCGCTCAGCCTGACTGCGGCCGTGAGCGCGTTGGGGGACACGATCGGCTCGTTTGTCGGGGCCTGGTTCAAGCCGGCGGCTTATGTGGCCAATTGGATCGCGGGGGTGATCGTCGCGACTCTCCTGTTCGCCTCGATGTTCAGGTGGATGCCTGACGCGCAGACCCCGTGGAAAGATTGCGTACCGGGAGCCCTGATGACCGCTGTGTTGTTCATGGCCAGCAAGCTCTTGATCGGCATCTATATCGGCAGCTCGGACGTCAGCGAGACCTACGGAGCGGCCGGTGCGCTGGCGCTGATCATGCTGTGGGTCTACTACGTATCGATGGTGCTGCTCTTCGGAGCGGAAGTGACGTCGGCGTGGAGTAGGCGAGACACCTCGAAGGCTTAGGGCGCCGCAATCGAGCCGTCCTCGTGAAGCGGCAGAGAGGAGAACGGCTTGGTGCCTTGGAAGGGGTAGCGGGCGAGAGCCTCTTCGCTGATTTCGATTCCTAGACCGGGCTTGTCGGGCAGCGGGTAGTAACCGTCGACCATACGCATGGCCGGGTAGCCGAGAAGCTCTTCCCAGAGGCGATCCTTGGCGTCGGGGACGACGCCGCTGCAGATTTCCTGGACGAGGAAGTTAGGCATGGCGGCGTCGCAGTGGGTGGAGGCGACGGCGCCGATGGGCCCTTCGCAGGCGTGCGGCGCCATCAAGACGCCGGAGGTCTCGGCGGCGGCGGCGGTCTTCCACAGAGCGCTGATGCCGCCGACGTGGTTGACGTCGACTTGGAGGATGTCGACGACCTTCTGTTCGATGACTTCGCGGCAGCCGTAGTGGGTGATGAGACGCTCGCCGGTTGCGATGGGGACGCTGGTCCGGTCGGAGATACGCTTCATCGCCTTGACGTTCTCGGGCGGGCAAGGCTCCTCGACGAACATGAGGTTGAGGTCTTCGACCTCCTTACAAATTTGGACCGCAACGGTAGGGCTCGTCTTGGCGTGGAAGTCGACGCCGATGTCGATCTCGTCGCCCATCACCTCGCGTAGGACGCGTAGACGATCGATGGCCTCGTTGATACGCGAACTGGTGTCGAGCCACTCGTAGTAGCCGGGGATGCCGGTCTTGAAGGCGGTGATGCCGTGCTTCTCGGCTTCCGCTCGGATGGCGGCGACCTGCTCGCGGTAGGGCGTGTCGCGCGGGAGGACGGGCCGCAGGTGGTAGTAGCCGCGTACGCCGCGATCGTCCAGCGGTCCGCCGAGCAGTTCGTAGACGGGTTTGCCCAGGACCTTGCCGCGAATGTCCCACAAGGCCTGATCGATCCCGGAGATCGCTGAAGCCAGTACGGGGCCCGAGCGGTAGAAGGCGTGGATGTACATCGACTGCCAGTGATGCTCGACCTGCATGGGGTCTTGACCGACGATGGCGTAGCTGAGGTCGTGGACGGCTTGCATGGCCGCGGCGCCCTTGCCTTCAAGGGTGGCCTCGCCCCAGCCGATGACTCCGGCGTCGGTTTCGAGCTTGACGAAGATGTGCGGGCGGTCGGGCGGGATGGCGTCGCTGGTGACGCCGAAGGTCTTGATGTTGGTGACTTTGAGACGAGGCGAGGACGGCAGGGCGAGAGCGCTTGCAGCAAGGGGCGCGGCGGCGACGGCGGGTGTAGCGGCAGCCCCCATCAAAGAGCTGAGGATCATTTGGCGACGATTCATTGGGTTCACAGCTCCTAGCTAGCGGGCGACGGTCAATGCGTCGAGGGCGTCTTCGTCGATTTCAAGACCAAGTCCGGGGCGCTCCGACAAGGCGAAGAAGCCTTCGTCGGGGCTCTCATCCCAGCCGCTCGCGATGGATGCGCGTGCGCGACGAGAGGCGGCGTCCATGGGGAACGGAACTTCTTGGGCAAACGAATTCGGCAAGGAGGCCGCGATGTGCAGCCCGGCGGCGGTTCCGATGGGGCCGCCGCGATGGTAAGGGGCGACGGCGACGTAGTAGGTCTCTGCGAGAGCGGCGGCTTTGCGGATCGCGGTGACGCCGTTCAGGGCGATGTCGGGCCGCAGGACGTCGATGCCGTCGGCGCGCAACAGGTCCTGAAAGCGAGCGTTGTCGGTAACGCCGCGTCCGAAACCGATGGGCGTGACAGAGCCTCGGGAGACGGAGGCTTTGGCGTCCGCGCTGAGGTCGCCGGTCGGCTCGTCGAGCCAGAGCAGGTGAAAGTCCTCCATGCGAACCGCGATGGAGAGCGCTTCTCCGGGCGAGGTGCGCCCGCCGCAATCGAGGACGAAGTCGGAGTCGTCGCCCGCGGCGGAGCGGAGGGCGTCCATCTGCTCCCGGATATCGGTGAAGAACTTACGACCGCGTTCCATTCCTTCGGGCACGTCGAGAGGAATCGAGAAGGCGCGGTGCCCGGCGCGCTTGGCCGCCAGGACACCGGAGCGGAGTTCGGCCGTTGTGGCTCCTTGGATAACGGCCATCGAGCGCACCTTGTTGCGCGTCGGTCCGCCGAGAGTCTCAAACAGCGGGGCCTTGGAGGACTGAGCGAGGATGTCGAGAACGGCCACGTTGGCCGCCGCGCGGGCGGCGGGCGAGGCGCCGGAGCGAAGGAGATCCTGCTCGATCCGCACGGCGCGCTCAGGATTCATGCCCGTGAGCGGCGCCAGTTCCTTCTTGAGCAGTGCGACCGCGGTCGCGGCGTCGGGACGGGCGGGGGCTTCACCGAAGCCGGAGAGGCCGGCGTCGGTCGAGACCTTTAGGACGACGTAGCTACGGCCGCCTGGTTCGCGGACGCCGCGTAAGTCGATTTGGGTGATTTGCATCCTTTCCTCAGCGGTTGGAATGCTACCGGAATCTTCGCTCCAAGGGCAAACGCGCCCTTAGAACCACTCGGCCATTCCCTTAGCCCGGACGCGGCAGCTCGATCGAGTGAAACGGCTCCATGCGGTCGATGGCATCGAGCGGCTGGGTCTTCACGTCCCACTTGTACTGCTGGAGCCGAATCCGGTCGGGAAGAAAGTCGGCGATCGTAAAGCCGTGCTCCTCGACCGGCGGCGCAGTCTCTTCCAAGTCGAGATGGGCCGGCGGAGTCGCGCCAATCCCGCGCACGACGGATGGAAAGCCCGGAATGTTCGTGCCGATCGGTCCTCCGAGCACGGTCGTCACCGGATTCTCCCGCAGATCGAGCGAACCGGCGCGGTGCATCTTGCCGGTTCCGATGGCGTGCAGGTCTCCGCTGATGACCAAGGCCGCCCGACGCCGTTGCTCGCTCATGGCCGCCGCCAAACGGTCATGCTGCTTTAACCAGCCTTCTTGCCAGTAGGGTTTCTCGATCGCCGTGCTGAGTTTTCCGCTTTCGCGGTTGAGGAAGTCCGGATACCATTCGCCCCACTTACCGGCGCTCCACCCGAACGGGTTCGAAGGCGCATGCACCAGATGCCGGGTGTCGGCGGACCGCGTGCGCTCGATGAGCCACTTCTCGACTTGCGGGTTGACAAAGACGGCGTTCGCTCCCCAGAGGCGCAATGTGCGGCGTACGTCGTAGAGCAAGACCTCGGCGAGATTCCCGTACCGGACCGTGCCGAAGCTCTCAGAGGTCTCGCCCCGATCGCTGGTCGTTGAGTACGGCAATCCGGCGGGGCGTCGCGAATCCGGTAGGAATTCGGGGTAGTAGAGCTGCTGCGTCGCGCGCGAGAGTTGCAGTTGGAACCACGGTATGGGGAAGTTCGCGAAGTCTTCGGTGACGGCGTCGTTTTCCCAGTGATCGTGATCGTCTTGAATGAAGAAGACCGGCGTAGAGCGGAAATCGGTTCCGTAGACCGGGACGATTTGCGGACCGGCGGCGGCCTTCATCGCCGTCTCGTTGTTCGTTCCAAAGACGGAACCGGAAAAGTCAAAGTTGGATTGCTCGGCCGATTCGCTCAGCGACCCGGCGCGCTCGCCCTGCCAAATATGGAGGTCCCAGTACATGTGGTCGCCGTTGGCCACCACGGCGTCAGGCCCAAGGGAAAGCGCTCGACGCAGAATCCGATTGCGGATCTCGGCGGGCAGAAAGCCCGAGCGCCGCCCCGGCCCCTCGTAGGTTCCGCTCGTCCCCCCGGCGCAGGTGTAGAACAAGGCGCGGAATCTCTCCGGCGCGGCGTCGGGCGCGGGAAAGGTCGAAAGCGCCCAGGGCTCGCACAGAGGCTGCCCGCGATCGTCCACCAGCGACAGGTCATAGCGTCGGCCGGGCGAGAGGTCCGTCGCGTAGAACTGCCAATGCTCGCCCGCCGTATCGTTCTGTCGTCCGCGGACGTTCGCGCGACCGACCCGCAACGTCGGCGCAGCGTCGAGAGGACGCCGAAACGACGCTTTGACGAGCATGCGGGTGTCGTTGACGGTCGGCAGCAAGTGTCGAACCAGGCCGGCGTCCCAGTCGCGCGCCTCGGGCGCCGATTGAGCGGCCATCGCTTCGAGCGGAAAGCGCCCGAAGAACGCCGCCCCCATTGCACCCGCCGAAGACGCTAAGAACTTCCGTCGATCCTTTCTTGACTGCATCTTCCTCGCTGCCGTCCGTAGCGGAAACGGTAACACAGCGCGAGTGGACGACCGCGGTTCTCCCCGTGCTCTGGCGTCCGTGCTCTAAGATGACGCGATGCGCTGGATTTCCGTGATCGCAATCGCTTTTTGCTTGGCGGGGCCTCTTGGAGCCGAGGAGCAAGATCTATCGAAGCTCACCTTGGATCGACTGTACGACTCGAAAGATTTTGAGTCCAAGTCGTACTCGGCGACCTGGTTGGACGGCGAAGAAGCTTATACGCGGGTGGAGGAATCGGCCATCGTGCGGGTGGATGCCCGCACGGGAGTGGCCCAGACGCTGGTCTCCGCGGCAGAGTTGACGCCCGCGGGAAGCTCGAAGCCGCTCACAGTCAACGGGTACTCGTTCTCGGATGATCTGTCGCTGGTACTGATCTACACCAACTCGCAGAGGGTCTGGCGACAGAAGACGCGGGGCGACTACTGGATACTGGATCGGTCCGCGCGACAGTTGCGGCAGCTCGGCGGCAACGCGGCAGAGGCGACGTTGATGTTCGCCAAGCTGTCGCCCGATTCGCGGCATGTGGCTTACGTGCGCGAGGGCGACCTCTACATGGAAGACGTTGCGGGCGAGGTCCTGCGGCGCCTGACGCGCAAGCGGACGGCAACCGAGATCAACGGTACCTTCGATTGGGTGTACGAGGAGGAATTGCGGCTACGCGACGGCTGGCGCTGGAGTCCGGACGGGAAATCGATCGCCTATTGGCAACTCGACACCCAGGGCGTCGGCCGCATTCCGCTGGTGAACAATACCGACTCGCTGTACCCGCAGGTGCAGTGGATTCCCTACCCCAAGGTGGGCGAGCAGAATTCTTCCGCACGAGTCGGCGTGATGCGCCTGGAGAGCGGCGAGACCACGTGGATGCAAGCCCAAGGAGACCCACGCAACCAGTACATCGCTCGCATGGAGTGGGCGGAGAACTCCGACGAGATCGTGATGCAGTTGCTCAATCGGCGCCAGAACGAGAACCGCGTTCTACTAGGCGACGCGGGGACCGGCGAGGTGCGCACGATCCTCACCGAGACCGACGACGCCTGGGTCGACGTGTTGGACCCCGTGTTGTGGCTGGATGACGGCGAGAAATTCAGTTGGTTGAGTGATCGCGACGGCTGGCGACACCTGTACGTTGCGTCGCGCGAGGGAGGCGAGCCGGAGTTGGTAACGAAGGGTGAGTTCGACGTCATCCAGCTCCTGCACGTCGATGACGACTCGGCCACGGGATGGGCCTACTTCATCGCTTCGCCGGGGGACGCGCAGCGACGCTATCTCCACCGGGCGCGGCTCGACGGCTCCAAGCTTGAGCGGGTGACGCCGAAGGATGCGCCGGGCACGCATTCCTACCGCATGAGCGACGGCGGCGGGTTCGCAGTTCACACTTACGCCACGGCCAATCGCCCGCCGGTGACCGACCTCGTTTCGCTGCCGGACCACAAACGAGTGCGCATGCTCGAAGACAACGAGAAGCTGCATGAGGCGTACGCAGCACTGGAGACCACGACGACGGAGTTCTTCAAGATCGAAATCGAGGACGGCGTGGAACTCGATGCGTATTCGATCGAGCCGCCGAACATGGATCGCACCAAGAAGTACCCGGTGTTGGTGTACGTCTACGGCGAACCCGCTGGGCAGACGGTGCTGGACAACTGGGGCTCCAGAAGCGGGCTGTGGCATCGCATGATGGCGCAGCAGGGATATGTCGTAGTGAGCATCGACAATCGCGGGACGGCCGCTCCGCGGGGGCGGGCGTTCCGTAAGTCGGCCTATCGCCGGATTGGCCGAATCGGGCCCGCCGATCAAGCCGCGGCGTTGAGGAGGCTGCTTGCTGAGCGTGAGTACCTAGACGCCGATCGCGTGGGGGTTTGGGGATGGAGCGGCGGAGGCTCATCGACGCTGCACGCCCTGTTCAAACACCCGGACCTCTACCACGTCGGGATCAGCGTTGCGCCGGTGCCGAACCAGCGTTACTACGACACGATCTACCAGGAGCGGTACATGGATCTGCCGGCGGACAACGTGGAAGGGTTTGTGGAAGGTTCGCCTATTAACTTCGCGCACCAACTTGAGGGCGAGCTGCTGCTGGTCCACGGCACGGGCGACGACAACTGCCACTACCAGACGACCGAGATGCTGATCAACGAGCTGATCCGCCAGAAGAAGCCGTTCACGATGATGCCTTATCCGAATCGGTCGCACTCGATCAACGAGGGCGAGACGACGACGTTCCACCTGCGGTCCATGATGACGAGGTTCTTGAACGAGAAGCTGCCGGCGGGGCCGCGGTAGGAGTTGCTGAAAGGCTACTTAACGCGGTACGTCTTTGTGAAGCCGTTGCGTCCGTTGAGCAAGGTGTAGGTTCCGTCGCCGTTGAGGCGGGCGCGAATCCAGTGGCCGTCGCAACCGTCGGTGGGTCCGAGGTTGGCGACCAGTCGGCGGTCGGCCTGGAGCTCATCACCGTTGTTGACGGCCCGATGGAGTTGCCAGAAGTCCGCGAGTCCGGGCGAGGCGAGTACGGTCTTGACCGCTTCGGCTCCGGCGCCTTTGGTCGGGCCGTTGTTCATGACGGCGACGGTCGGCTCCATGGCCCACATCTGCTGCGGAAGGACGTCGTCGCGGACTCCGTGGTGGGTGGCTTGGAATAGGTCGACCTTGCCGAGCAGGTTGGTGGGGCAAGCGAGCTGGTACTGGAAATTCCAGGAGAGGTCGCCTAAGTTGACGAACTCGAAATTGCCGGAGCGAAGGATGTAGCCGAGGCTCTTGCCGTTCTCGCCCTTGTCTTCCGGATGGACCTGGAAGTTGTTGCACAGCGAATTTGGACCGCCTCCCGGCAGCGGGGTCGGCAACGTTTCGGAGTGGGAAGCGACGATGGTGAGGTCGACTCCGTCCAGTTCCAGCTCGTCGCCCGGCGCGACGGTGCGGCGGCGGTCGCCGACGGCGGCGAGGTAGTTCTTCCATGCGTCTTGGTCGGGTTGGACGCTGTCGCCATGGTCAATGAACTGGCCGATCTCAATCTTCTCGGCGAGGGCGGGCAGTCCGCCTACGTGGTCGCCGTGGAAGTGGGAAGTAAGGAAGTAGTCCAACCGGTCGAGGTCGGCTTCGTCGCGGATGACGTGGAGGATGCGATTGAGGTCGCGGCCTTTCAGACCTGCGTAGCCGGCATCCATGAGGACCGACTGGCCGGACTGAGTGACGACGAGGGTCGACGCACCGCCCTCGACGTCGATCCAGTAGACGTCGAGGGAGTCGGCGGCAGGTAGGACGACGGGAAGCAAGAGAGCGAGTGCGAAGAACAACCTCATGCGGGCCTAGTATATCGACCGGTGCAGATCGGGTAACCTGAGTTTCGCCTATGACTCGTTACCTTCTCCTCTTCGTCGCACTGGCGGCCTTCGCCCAGGAAACACCCGATACCGACGCCTACTACCGCCTCGGCCCCGACTCGCTGCCGCAGGAGGGCGTCCCGAAGGGGGAACTGCGCGGGCCGTTCACGCTGCTCGACAGTCCGGCCTATCCCGGCACGCAACACACCTATTGGGTCTACGTTCCGAAGCAGTACGATCCGGATACGCCGACCGCCTTGACGATCTTTAACGACGGGCAGGCGTTCATGAACCCGGAAGCCGACATCCGCGCGCAGAACGTGATGGACAACCTGATCTATCGGCGTGAGATTCCGGTCATGATCGGAGTCTTCATCAATCCGGGCCGGACTCCTGAACAGCCGGAGCCGTCGATCGACGACTGGGGAGACCGGGCGACGAATCGGCCGGAGGAGTACAACTCGCTGGACGACCGATACGCGCGAGTGATTGTGGACGAGCTGCTGCCGGCGTTGCGCAAGGACTACAACATCTCGGACGATCCGGAGCAGCGCTGCATCGGCGGGTCAAGTTCGGGTGCGATCGCCGCCTTTACCGTTGCTTGGGAGCGGCCGGACGAATTCCGCAAGGTCATCAGCTTCATCGGAACGTTCGTGAATTTGCGGGGTCGTGGCGGCAATACCTATCCGGACCTGATTCGCGAGAATCCCCCGAAGCCGCTACGCGTCTTCCTGCAAGACGGTCGAAACGACCATCGCGGAACCAGCATGACCAGGACCTATCACCAAGACCTCGACTGGTTCCACAACAACGTCCGGATGGCGGAAGCGCTCACCGAGAAGGGCTACGACCTCAACTACACGTGGGGCATCGGCCCCCATGGCAGCAAGCACGGAGGAGCGATCCTGCCGGGCATCATGCGTTGGATGTGGCGCGACCAGCCGGTCTCGACCGACCCGGAGGACGCCGTGGAACGAGACTACAGGCGATGAGCGGAAGACTGATGAGCCCGGAACCGTGGATGCGGGGAGCGCTTGAGGGCGTGGAGCCGCTCGTGCAGCCCGTCTTCTTCAGCTTCCAGCAAGTGCGGGAGGACGTCGAAAGGCACGCATCAGGGCTCTCGGCCGAGCAGGTTTGGAGGAAGCCGGGGGATAACCTTGCGCCGCTCGGCTTTCACCTACGTCATATTGGCGGCAGCGTCGAGCGGTTGACTACCTACCTGATGGAGCGAGAGATCACTCCGGAACAGATCGTGGCGCTTAAGGCGGAGGCGACGCCCGGCGCGTCGCTGGACGAGCTGACGGCGGACCTGCACGCATCCCTGGGGGCCTGCGAAGCCGAGTTGCGCACGATTGCGCCAGAGCAGATCCACGAGCCGCGCTTCATCGGGCGCAAGCGTCTGCCGACTACGGTGTTGGGCCTGCTGGTCCACATCGCCGAGCACACGCAGCGCCACCTGGGCCAAGCGATCACGACGGCGAAGCTGGTTCGCGGCTAGCGTGACTGGATCGACTCGGCGTAGAGCAGGTCGCCGTTGAGCCCGTCGTAGTACTGCACGACGAGGTGCGGGCGCTTGTATGCGGCCCAGACGTCGTTCATGGGACCGTCGTTCACGCGAAAGACGTTGTTGACCTGGATGACGGCATAGACAGGGCGGCGGCGCGGGCCTTTGAGGTCGCTGGGGAAGAAGGTCGACCAGTGGATGTCCGCTTCCCTTCCACGCGACTCGTAGAGGCCGTTGGAGGGGCGCAGGGCCTCGGAGTTGAGGTCGTGGTTGCCGGAGTTGTGCGGGCCGGAGGCGAACTCCCAGACGTTCTCGGTGATCTGGATGGCGAAGCTGTTGTGCAGGTCGCCGGTGAGGACCAAGACGGGTTTTCCGAGCGAGTCCCAGAAGTCGATCAACTCCTTGCGCTCGGCGGCGACGGCGGTCCAGGCCTCGTCCTTGTTCCTCTTCTCTTGGCCCGGGAGGACGTGCGGCACCATCAGGTTGACGGAGGAGACTACGAACATGAACTCGGCGTCGCTCGAACGCATGGCGTCCTTGAGCCATTGCTTCTGTGCTGCGCCGAGCACGGAAATCGCCGGGTCGTAGGGGTTGCCGATATCGTGCATCATCCGGTGACTGCGCGTATCGACGAAGAAGAACTCCGTGTTGGCAACGCGCTTGTGGAAGTGCAGGAAACGGCCGACTGAATAAGAGACCTCTGAGTCTGCTTTGGCGGGCGGCGAGATGCGGAGCCGGTTGCGATCCAACTTCTCTTCGACTCGATAGACACCCGCGTTGGGATCGCCGCCCTGGGCGTCCAAACGGACGTTGTTGACTCCCGCGGTCGGTTCGCCCCAGTGAACCGTCAACGTGCCGGCTTGCGAGAGATCGAGTTCACGGAAATCAGCGGAAGGGTCCAGCAGCACATCGGAACCGGCCTCGAGGCGCGCGCGGCCGAAAACGATGTCCTGCTCCCAGTCCACCGGGTTTGACCAGCCCAGATACTTCTGCCAGGCTTCCAAGCCGATGTCGCGGAAGGCGGCGCGCCGGTTGCGGAGCCCGGGAGTTCCGGTACCGTTCATGTCGTTGAGCATTTCGTGGTCGTCGAACATGAAGAAGGAAGGGACCTCGCGATGCCAAGCGGCGAGGTTCTTGCCTCGTTCGAGGTAGAGCTTGTAGTTTTCCCAGACGCCGGTGATCGTGGGCGCGATGTCGACGATACGGGGCGTGCGCGAGGCGCCTGTCTGCTCCCGCCACTGGGCGGGCGAGAATTCTCGCTTCTCTTCATAGAGCCAGTCGCCGTCAAGAATGGCGAAGTCGATACGGTTCTCGATCTCGCGCAGCATGGTGCGAAAGCCAGGCAGCGAGGGGTCCTCCTTCTGGTTGTTGCCGCAGCCGTACTCGAAGCTGAAGTTGAAGAGGCCCTGGGGATTGTGGACGGGATGGCGCTTGGAATCGGCGGTCGGCAGCGTGCGGAAGTCGCCTTGGAGGTCTTGGCGGGAGCGAGCGCCCGGTTCGCCTTCCACTCGGTAGTAGTAGACCGTGTCGGGCTGGAGACCGCGAACGTGGACCCAGGCGGTCAGGTCGCTCTCTAGGGACGTGCGCACCGGCTCGGAAACTTGGTCGAGATCGGTGGGTTGCGTGCCGTAGTGAACACGGAATTCGCCTGGACGAGCGGTTCGCGCCCAGACTCCGATTTCATCCGAACCGAGGCGGCCCAGGATGGGGCCGTGCGTGATTTCAGCGGCTTGAACGGCGAGGGCGGCAAGTAAGAGAAGGAACAGGGGGCGCATGGCGCGACGAGTGTAACAGGAGCCTCCGATGCTTTACACTCGTCGCCAATGTGGGATCGACGCGAATTTCTAGCAGCGAGCTTCGCCATGGCGGGTTGCGCACGAGAGACGGCGGAGGAGGAGCCGGGGACCGCGCCGTTGATCGCCGGCATTGAGACCTCCGTAATTTGGGACGGTCGCGCCACCGGGTTCACATGGTTCCAGCCCCGGGCGTGCCGTCTGCCCGACGGCACGTTGCTGATGGCGTTGCAGCGGATCACCGGTTCCGACAACTACGGCTCGTCGCACTTGTCGGTATCCACGGACGTCGGCCGGAGCTGGAGCGAGCCGCAGTCGATTCCCGGTCTGGAGCGAAGGATGCTGCCCGCGGCGCCCGATGGGAGCGACGTTCCGACCGAGGAAGCCGTGGCCGACGTGACGCCGCAGTATCATCCGCAAACCGACACGACGCTGATGATCGGCTGGAACGTCTACTACCAGGACGATGCGTTGGCGATCCCGAACAAGCTGCGCTGGCCCGTCTACGTCGTGCGCCGGGCCGACGGGACGTGGACGGAGCGCAAGAAGCTGGAGTGGGACGACCCGATTGCGGCGCGGATCTACGGCACCAACTGCTCGCAGCGTTGGGTGCTGCCGGACGGGAAGATCCTCATCCCGGTCACGTACGCATCCTACGAGCGCGAAGACCGGCTGGTGGGCACGTTGCTGTGCTCATTCGACGACGAAACGCTGACGGTGGAGAGAACGGGGAACGGGCTTGAGTTGGCCGTGAAGCGCGGACTCCTGGAGCCGTCGATCACCGAGTACGGCGGCACGTTCTACATGACGATCCGGGCCGAAGACGGGCGCGGCTATTGGGCGCGATCCGACGACGGACTCCAGTGGGCGCCGATGGAGAGTTGGAGATTCGACGACGGCGAAGAACTCGTGATGTCGACCACGCAGCAGCATTGGATGGAGCATCGCGAGGCGCTGTTCCTCGTGTACACGCGCAAGACGGAGGAGAACGCCGAGGTGATGCGCTGGCGGGCGCCGCTCTACTGCGCACGGTTCGACGAGAAGACTGGAAGGCTCCTGCGCGACAGCGAACAGGTCGTCTTACCGATGGACGTGCCCGGCAAACCGGCGGCGCGCATGGGAAACTTTGCGATCGTACACGCGACGGAGAACGAGACTTTGATCACAGTGGGCGAAGCGCGACCCGAGCAAGGCTGGGCCGGCGATACGCTGCAGGCGCGCGTAGTGTGGTCGCGACCGAACGAGGTATAGGCGATGCGAACCGTTCTGCTTCTCCTGCTGACCGCCGCTACGGCTCCGGCACAGTATCTTCCTCGACCGGTGATTGTGAATCCCGAGCACCGCGGGATGCCCTACGACGCGGCGTTTGACCTGGACGCGTCCGGCCGCGCGCGTTTGGTTTGGGCGACTTATGGCAACCACCAAGAGCGCCTGTACTCGACGGTGCTGACCAACGGCAGACGTTCGCCGACCTTGGAAATGGGTCCGGGCGAGGGCGTCTATTGGTCGCCGTTGTTGCTGGCGGACAGCGAGGGCGCTTGGACGGTATGGCAGCAGCAGATCGGGTTGGAGTGGCGCATCTACGCACGACGGCTGGAGGGTGAGCAGTGGAGCGGGGCCGAGAGGTTATCGACGGTCGGACGTTCCGCTTTGACGCCGGCCGCCGAAGTGCATGGGGGAGAGTTGTACGTTGCCTGGGAGGATCACTCGACAGCGCGGGAGCGCATCGTCTTGCTCTCTCCCGACGGCGAGGAGACAGCGGTCTCGCAGTCCGACCGAGCCTGCTATCGGCCGGAGCTGGCGTCCACCCCGGACGGGCTGTGGGCGTTTTGGGATTGTTACGGCGGCTTGGAGTATTCGGTGTACGGGCGCAAGGTGGCGCCCTCGTTGGGAGCGATCGCCAAGCTCTCGGGCGACCGGAATGCAACGGATGTGACCGCGGCCCATGCCGTCGAAGCGGGGTTAACGGCGGTTTGGGTGACGGAGAACGACGTACTGGGCAAGGGGGCGCTGGATCAGCATCACAAGGTGGAAACGGCTTCCCTAAACAGCGGGTCGTGGACGGCGCCGCAAGAGATCGCCGACCTGGCGCATAGCTTGCTCAGCACCGTCGTGCCCGAGGTGGGCGCTATTTGGGGATTCGCGGGGCGTCGCCTGCATCCGATGCTGGTGGAGGATTCCGGCTCGCTATGGATGCTTTGGGAGCGCAAGGTCGAGCACGCGGGCAGAAGCACGCTGCCGGGAGAACTCAATGGGCGACGGTTTGACGGCCGCAACTGGAGCGATCCGGTCAAGCTGCATGAAGGCCTTGTTCTCTACGACGTGCCGGGCTCCGCGCCGATGCATGAGGGAGTTCTCACGCTGGCCGGTTTCGATTCGCGGCACAACTTACACCTGTTGGAGATGGAGCCCGGGGAAGATGCAGAGGAGTTCAGGCCGACGGAGCTGACCGGGTGGGAGCCGGTGACGTTGCCGCTGGAGGGGTGGGTCACGGACGAACGTCCGGCTATCGAGATCGACGGCGTCGAGCACAAACTCTACTGGGGCGACTTGCACGTCCACACCACGCTGACCGCCGACGCCGAAGGCGAGGTGGACGAGCTCATGCACTTCGCCCGCGACAAGGCTGGTCTCGACATCGTGGTGATGCAGGAGAACGACGCTTCTTCATGGCTGGACGCCAACCCGCAGGGCGCCTATCGGAACCAGATGCTAACGGACTCCGAGTACGCGTTGTCGGTCTACTTCAGTCGCCGCTATACGGAGCCGGGGCGATTCGTCGCGTTGGCCGGGTGGGAATGGTCCGATCGCACCGACGACGGCAACGCCAACCACCGCACGGCGATCTTTGCAGGCGACCACACGCCGTTGATCCGACACGCCGAGGAGGACGATTTCCAGGCACTGTGCGATCAGGTGGAGGCGGCGGGCGGAGTGATGAACTCGCAGCATCCGACGTTTCGGTTGGTCAACCGGCCGTGCGACGCGAACATCGAAGTGGCGGCCGGGTGGGGCGTCTACATCAATCAACCGGAGAAGATTCACGCCGATCTCACGGCGGGCTTCAAGGTCGGGTTTGTGGGCACTAGCGACGGCCACCGGCGCAACCCTGGGACGGGCGGCGGCATCACCGGGTTCTGGCTGCCGGAGCTGACCTCGCAGGCGGCTCTTGACGCCTTGCGCGATCACCGCGTGTTCGCCACGAACGGATCACGCGTGATGATGGATGCGCGAGCGAACGGAGCATTTATGGGAAGCGACGTCGAGGCGGACGGGGAGGTCCGCCTGACGCTCAAAACGAATGCGCCTCGGCCTATCGTGCGGGCGGTACTGGTGCGGGACGGCGATGAGATTTCCGTCCACGACGGGGAGGGGCGGACGCTTGAGATTGAACGCTCCGACGCACCGGGGGCGGGCTTCCACTGGTACTACTGGCGGGTGGAAATGGATGGCGAATCGCCCGACTATCCGGGCAACATCAAGGTTGCGGAGGGGCACCTTGCGTGGACCAGTCCGCACCGCGTCACCGTCCGTTAGCAAGCTCCCGACGGATACGCACCTATACTGGGCGCATGAAGCGACTGGCGGCGCTTGTCGCCTTGTTGGTGTTGGGTTGGGGCGTCTGGATGATGCTGCGGACGCCGGTGGAGGAGCGCCTGATGGCGGCGCTGCCCGGCAACCAGGCGCTCTACGTCTACGCCGACGCGGCACGCCTGCGCGAATCCTCCTTATTCGGTCCGCGTTTGGCGCAGATCCTCGGTGAACGTCCAGCGACGTACCAGCTCGTAGCCCGCCAGTTTGAGGCGGCGGCGGCTTCCGTCGGTTCGCAAACCGTCTATGTGGTAGCCGCTCCTGGAGCGCTGCCGGAGGCGATGTTGCGGCGCTCGCTGGCCGACCTTGGCGCCGATTGCGAGGAGCCGCTCGATGAATCCTCTTGTGCGGTGGAGGGCGTGGCGGTCCGTATGCTCGACGGTGGGCTCGTGGCGCTGGCGAGCGGGCCGGAGCCCCAGGGCGAGGTCGGCGGAGTGGCGGGCCTGGCGGAGCGAGCGGCGGCGGCGATCAGCGAGGAGCGAGCGCTCGTCTGGATGGCGATCGACCCGGGCGAGTTCGCTGAACTGATGCGCGACCCGCCGGAAGGCTGGATCAATCTATCGTTGATTGCGCGGGCGCTGATCCGGGCGCGAGCCGTTGAGCTCACGCTGAGCGAAACGGGCGACGGCAGGATCGCTCTACGACTCAACGCGACGTGCGGCAATGCGGAGGATGCGAAGGAACTGAAAGCGATGCTGGGCGACCTGAATCGATTCGGGGCGGCGGCCTTGCGCAAGGCCAAGATCCGAGGGTGGCCGGAGAGCCTGGAGACGATGCACGCCACAGTGGACGGAGAACGGACCGAAGCGACCTGGGGGTTGGCATCCGAGGACGTATTGCAACTACTGGAGCGGTAGACTGGCTCTGATGCGAATCCTACTGGTCTTGCTCCTAGCAAGCGCGGCGGCGGCGTTTGAGCCGGAGATCCCGCGGACGTGGACGGACGAGGCGGTGAAGGAGTTCGAGCTGCCGCTGGCGGGTGCAGGATTCAAGACGCGTCACATCTCTGAAGCCGACTACTATCGGATTCCCGCCCGAACGATCTTCCGCGCCTATCCCGTCTACCATCCCGACCGCGAACCGGAGGGCTATTGGGAGCGGCTGCAGACGCTAGAGCCGGAGGTCGCTTTTGACCGTACGCAACTCGAAACCGAGGCGGACTGGATTGCGGCCGGGGAACTCGTATTCAATGCGCCAACGTCGTTCGGCCCCGTGTTCTTCGGCGTCGATCAGATGCGGGACCGAGCGTTTCTGGAGGAGACCGGGACGCCGATTGCAGCGGATGGGACGATTCCGTTTGCGACTTGGGTGATCCGAGAAAAGGGCCAGGTCGAGCTGGGCTCGATGGGTTGCAACACATGCCATATCCGCGTGCTGGAGGACGGCACGGTCGTCCCCGGGGCACAGGGCAACAACCCGGGCGACAGGCAAGGCGCGAAGATGCTCGCGCAGGCGGCGCGCTTCATGGGGGAAGACAAGATCCTGGCGCAGGTTCGTCAGTTTGCTCGGCAGTTCGAGCTGCCCTGGCGCACGGACGACCTCAATCGGCAAGCGAGGACGGCGACGCTACAGGAGTTAATGGAGGCCGGCGCTTCCATTCCGCCGGGCGTGACGGCGCGGAGCTTCACGAGCATGTACGTGCCACCGCAGATACCCGACCTCATCGGCGTACGAGAACGACGCTTCCTCGATCACACGGGATTGGTGCGTCATCGCGAGCCGGTCGACTTGATGCGCTACTCGTCGATGGTGCAGGACATGATGGGCTATGCACGGTACGGCGACCATCCGCCAATGCGCACGCCCGAGGCCGGCAAGGGGGCCCGCTACAGCGATGCGCAACTCTACGCGCTGACGCTCTACCTCTATTCGCTGGAACCGCCCGCGAACCCCAACCCGCGGAATGAGGCGGCGCAGCGAGGCGAGCAAGTGTTCGCACGCGAGAAATGCGGCACTTGCCATGCGGCGCCGCTCTACACGAACAACCGGCTCGTCGCCGTGGGCGGTTTTGACCCGAGCGACGAGGAGCGCGCGCAATACGACGTGATGAAGCGCCGAGTGGGGACCGATCCACAGTACGCGCTGGAGACGAAGAAAGGGACCGGTTACTACAAGGTCCCGTCGCTGAAGGGTGTCTGGTATCGCGGCCCGTTCGAGCACAACGGATCCGCGGCGACGCTGGAGGAGTGGTTCGACGAGAAGCGCCTTGAGCACACCCCGGGACACCAGTTTGGGATCGCACTACCCGCGGACGAAAAGGCGGCTCTGCTGGCGTTCCTGAGAACGCTCTAGAGTCGAACCGAAGTTCGGGAGAGAGCTAGTCGGCGATGAGGGTGGCGATCTGCTGCCGGCGCTCTTTCTGCATGAACTTGTAAGGGTTCACCAGGGTGCCGCGGTAGCGCACTTCGTAGTGCAGATGCGATCCGGTGGAGCGCCCGGTCGAGCCGGTGCGACCGATGACCTCGCCTCGCCGTACGACCTGGCCGGCCGTGGCGAGGACTTCCGTCATGTGCCCGTACAGGGTCTTGATGCCGTTGGCGCCGTGCATGAGCACGACACGGTTGCCGTGGCCGCCGCCGGACCAACCGGCTTCCAACACAATCCCGTCCGCCGTGGCGACGATGGGCGTGCCGGAGTTCGCATCGATATCCACGCCGCCGTGAAAAGCGCCGCGGCCGTGGAACGGATCTCTACGGGTTCCGAACGAGCTCGACAGCCGTCCGCGCACGGGCCAAATCGAAGGCGTGGTGTTAGAAAGCATGGAGAGCATGGCCGTGTTGCCGGTGGAAGGCAACCGCACGCTCTGGAGGAAATCGAACTGGTTGCGCGAGGCGTCGAAGTTGGCCTCAATCGAACTGGCCCCGAGAAGGGCGGACGGGTCGGCGCGTTCGTCACGTTTGATGCCGAAGGCGATTGAGACCTCGGAGGCGAGGCTGCCGAGCGAAGCCAGTTGGATCTCACGCTCTTGCACTTGCTGACGAAGATCGTCGTAGCTCGCCTCAAGCGCCTCTTTTTCAGCGCGCATCTGATTGAACTCGGAAACCTTCGTGAGCATACGGGTGTAGCTCGAGAAGAATCCGACTCCGGCGATGCCTGCCAGAGCGAGCAGCGCCGCTCCAATGTGAAGCGTGAATGTGGGGACTTTGAGGCGCGAAATGCGTCCGAACACGGGGTGCGCGAGCACCACTAGAAAGTAGCTCTTCTTCATCCGAGGACCTGGTCGCGGAACGACGCATCCGTCTCGCTTCTCCGCCTCCGAGGAGGTCAGGAAACGTTGCCCGCTGAACTGGCCCAGGGGGACCGCTCAGAGAGTGAGCGCGCGCCGATTCCGATAGCACGACGCCTAAACAGGCGTCGCCAAAAGGTAGCAAGCAGCGGGAGCCGCTGTCAATATGACTAGAATCGGATGGCGGGGCCAAAGTATGAAAGATTTCCCAAGGAATGAATCGGAAATCATTGCTCAGATCCAGCGGTTTGGACGATCGAGCGGGGGAGCGGCTGCTCGGATCGGGATCGGAGACGACTGCGCCGTCCTGCATGCGCCGGCGGCGGGCTGCGAGCTGCTGGCCACAACCGATCAAGTCATTGAAACAAAGCACTTTTTACGCGAGACCCATCCAGCGCAGGCGGTGGGGTCGAAGGTGATCACGCGAGGACTGTCCGATATTGCGGCGATGGGAGGCCGGCCCACGTGGTTCCTCTTGTCGCTGCAATTGCCGGACTGGACTTTCGGCGAGTGGCTAGAACAATTTCTACAAGGAATGTTTGATAAAATCGACGAACTACAACTGTCGAACTTTCAACTAGTTGGCGGTGATCTTGCGGCGGCTGAAAGCTTCAGCGCGCACGTCTCCGTGACCGGAGAGGCACGGTCGGGAGAGGCGCTGTTGCGGTCGGGAGCTTCCCCGGGAGATGGGCTCTGGGTCTCGGGTCAGTTAGGCGGCTCAGCGCTGGGGTTCGACCTCTTGGCGAGTGGAGCGAAGGACGGTCCGGCTCTGGCGCGACACCTCTATCCGCATCCCCGGTTGGAGCTGGGCGAGGAACTTCGGCGACGCGGGGCGACGGCCGCGATGGATCTCAGCGACGGGCTGTCCACGGACTTGGCGCGCATGGCCGAGGCTTCGGGCGTGGAGGCTCGCGTCGACGGACATCTGCTGCCGCTGTTCGACGGAGCGTCGCGCGAGCAAGGATTGCACGGCGGCGAGGACTACGAGTTGCTGTTTTGTGCGCCGGCGGACTTCGATTCCACGGGGCTCGACGTGACGGCAATCGGCGAGATGCGCGCCGGGTCCGGAGTGTGGCTGACGGATGAAGGGCGGGCGCTCGACGCGAAGGGGTTCGACCACTTTCGGTAGAGTGCGTCTGTAGAGTGCATCTGGCATGAACATGAAACTCGATCCGTGGCTGCTCGCCGGAATCGCCCTCGACCTGGCCGGGCTGGCGGTGATCGCGCTGTCGTTCTCCGAGCCGAACGCCGGAGTCCTGCTGACGATCGGCACGGGGATGCTCTTGGGAGGCACGCTACTGGTCTCCCGCGCCGGACGATCGGAGCAGCAGACGCTCGACGAGGACGTGAAGACGCGCGCGGTGCGGGGTTGGAAACCGGAGAAAGTGCTGCGCCCGGCTCCGCCGCGCCGAGTTCAAATGGCGGCTTCGGCGCGAGTCTCGATCATGGCCTGGTTGGTCGCGGCCGCGTTCGTGGGGTTCTTCGCCTGGGACCGCGTGGTGCGCCTGTCGCCCGCCCCTCCAGCCCGCAATATCGTCGACCAAGCGGGCGAAACGACGGAAGCGACGATCCACCGGAAAGAGATCCGATTGGGCCCCGACGGAGACGAGCGTTTTTCGATCTACTACAACTTCCGAGACCAAGCCGGTTCGGGAGTCCGTTCGTCCGCCACCGTATCGAAGAGCCTGTTCGAGGAATATAACGAAGGCGACCGATTGGAGGTGCGCTACCTGCCTCAAGACGCGATCGCGCACTATCTGCCGGAGATCACGCGGAGCGACCGAGAGCTGCGAGCCGTGCTGATGGCCGCCGTGCTGGGAGTGTTCTTTCTCTATCTACTGGAGGCTCGGCGGAGGCGGCACAAGCGCTTGGTGCGGACCGGATCGGCGGTTCCGGGAGTCGTCGAGGCGATCGCACGACGAGGGGGCGCGAAGGCGTTGACCGTCAAGGCCGAAGTGCAAGGTGCCGAGCGAGTGCTGCGCACGACAGAACGCAATTCGCGTCGAGAGGTCGGCGACGTGGTGACGGTGCTCTATGACCCGCGGCGTCCAGCGGACGCGGAAATCTACCGCGGGCTGCTCTACCAGGCTTCCGAGTGAGCGCTTCGCGGCAAGACTCCGGCGCCGGATTCGGCGAGTTCGTGGCGCTGATGGCGACGTTGATTTCGTTAACGGCGCTTTCAATCGACGCCATGCTGCCTGCCCTCGATACGATCGGACAAGATCTCAGCGTCGAGCGGGACAACGACGTGCAGCTCGTGGTGTCGGCGATCTTTCTCGGGATGGCTGTGGGACAACTCGCCTACGGACCGCTCTCGGACAGCGCGGGTCGCAAACCGGCGTTGCTAGCCGGATTGGGCCTGTTCATGGGCGGATGCGGGCTGTCGCTGTTGGCCCAGAGCTTTCCGATGATGCTTGGCGGGCGACTACTGCAAGGGTTGGGCGCGGCTGGTCCGAGGATCGTAACGATCGCCGTGATTCGGGACCAGTACGAAGGGCGGCAAATGGCGAGAGTGATGTCGTTTGTGATGGCGGTGTTTATCATCGTGCCGGTAATCGCGCCGGCGATGGGCCAAGGGATTCTGCTGTTTGCGGGTTGGCGCGCCATCTTCAGCGCGTTCCTGGTGATCGCAGCGGCCACCGCCGTTTGGTTCACCTTGCGTCAGCCGGAAACGCTCCCTCAGGAGCAGCGTATCCCTTTCACCGTAGATCGAATCTCGGGCGGGATTTGGGAGGTGCTGAAGACCCGAGATGCGCTGGGCTACACCATCGCGGCGGGTCTCGTCTTCGGCCCGTTTTTGGCGTATTTGAGCACGGCTCAGCAGGTGTTCCAAGGACAGTACGGGCTCGGGGAGCTGTTCCCGCTCTATTTCGCTCTGCTCTCGATCGCGCTGGGCGCGGCGGCGCTGTCGAACGCGAAACTCGTGATGCGATACGGGATGAAGACGTTGGCGCAGTGGGCGCTGGTGATGATCGTCCTGCTGTCGGGAGTCTTCTTCGTCGTGGCGTACTTGGCGGGGGGGCACCCGCCGCTCTGGTCGCTTGTGGCCTATCTCCTGCTGGACTTCTTCTGCGTGGGGATTCTGTTCGGGAACCTGAACGCGATCGCGATGGAGCCGCTCGGCCACATCGCGGGGGTGGGCGCGGCGGTGGTCGGCGCGCTCTCGATGGCGATCTCGGTCGCGAGCGGAAGCGTGATCGGACAGGCTTATGACGGCACGGTCCTACCGCTGACGGCGGGTTTCGGGATTCTCAGCGCGGCCGCCTTGGCCGCCATGCGTTGGACGGAGTCAAGGGCCGAACGTCCCCCTTCTTGAGGCGGGCTGCCGCGGCGACCTGATAGAGTACGTGCGCCGTTGGCAGCAGTCGACAGGAGACCACTGTGACCAATACACGCCACGCTCGATTCGCCGCCTTGCTGGCGGCAGGTTTCGTAGTTCCGATTTTCTGGGCACAGGGCGGACCTCAGCCGCTACCCGCCGAGGCGCAGAAGCGACTCGATCACCACGTCGGGGAATGGGACGTTCGAACTGAAATCCTGGGGCGCGAGGGCCAGACTCTTCGGACCACTACGGCGCGCGACACGGCTGAATACATCATTCCCGGCCGGGTTGTCGAATTGACGACCGTATCGAACGAACAGACCGTCAGCAAGGCCTGGATGTTCTACAACGCGGCGGCCGAGAAGTTCTACTTGACGTCGGTCGACGCTAGGGGCGACTTGTGGATTCTCACAGGGGATTTGGACGAGTACGTACTAACGTCCGAGCCGAAGCCTCATCCGCGCGGCGGTACGCTCACGCTGCGGTTCAGGCACAGTGAGATTAAGCCGGATTCCTTCAAGGCGCTCATGGAGATGTCGCGCGACGGCGGCAAGAAGTGGTGGATCCGGTCCCGACAAACCTTGACGAGAAGACGATAGCTCAGGTGTTGGGAGAGCGTCGCTCGCGCCGGTCTAGCGGTTGACGAGCGTCAGGAATTCTTCGCGGGTCTTGGGGTTATCGCGGAAGTCGCCGAGCATGGTGGAGGTGATGGTCGAGGAGTGCTGCTTCTCTACGCCGCGCATCATCATGCACAGGTGTTGCGCCTCGCAGATGACGCCGACGCCGACCGGATCGATGGCCTCTTGGATGGCGTCGGCGACTTGGCGAGTGAGGCGTTCCTGCACTTGTAGCCGGCGACCGAACATGTCGACCAGGCGGGCGACCTTGCTGAGACCGATGACCTTCTTGCGCGGGATGTAGGCCACGTGCGCCTTGCCGAAGAAGGGCAGCAGGTGGTGCTCGCACAGCGAGAAGACTTCGATGTCTTTCACGATCACCATCTCGTCGTAGGCGACGTCGAAGAGCGCGCCGTTCAACAACTCTTTCGGGTCCATGCGGTAGCCGGAGGTGAGATCTTCCCAAGCTTTCGCGACGCGCTCCGGCGTCTTCTGTAGGCCGTCGCGAGTCGGATCCTCGCCGATCTCGGTCAGCAGAGAGTGCGTCATGCGGGCAATCTCTGCGTTGTGCGGTCGGTCGTCGTCTGAACCGCTTTCGCGCTCCGCGAATTCAGAAAGTACGCTGTGCATGGGCTATAGGTTCTCCATTTGGAGTTCGAAGCTGTTGCGGCCGGTCTCTTCCAGCCGGATTCGCGAAAGGCGAACCGCGGAGGCGGGGTACTGCCGACGCCAGGCCCTGCAGAGCCGACGGCCAATGACGAGGGCGAGATTCTCCGTCGTCGGATTCAGATCCTGGAATTCCGGGACGTCCGCGTTCATGTCGCGATGGTCAATATCGGCCAGCACGCTGTTGCGGACGAGTTGGTCGAGATCCGCGCGGTCAATCAGCATGCCGAACCCGGGCTCGGCCTCGCCCGCGACCGACACTTCTAGAACGTAGTTGTGACCGTGACCATAGGGGTTGTTGCACTTGCCGAACAACTCTCGATTCTCTTCGGCGCTCAGCGCGTCGACTTGCAGTCGATGCGAGGCGCTAAAGGGGTAGCGACGGGTGAGACGGGTCATCGATCAAGCCGCCTCACTGTAATCGACGTAGAGATCAGGCGTCTCATAGAGACGGATCGAGTGCAATCGGCAACCCGGCCGATCGACTTCCGGCTGCAGGCGGTTCCAGATTTCCCGCGCCACGTTTTCGGTCGTCGGATTGATCTCGTTGAACGGCGGAGCCTCGTGGTTCAAGTGACGATGATCCCAGACGTCGACGACTCTCTCATGCATGATCTCCTTGAGCTCCTTAAGGTCGATGATCATGCCGTGGGTTGGATCGACGGCGCCGGAGACGGTCACTTCCAGCACCCAATTGTGGCCGTGCGTTTGAGCCTCGACGCCGTAGGTTTCGCGGTTGCGCTCGTCGGACCAATCGGGGTTGCGGAGGAAGTGGGAGGCTGAGAATTCGGCTTTGCGGGTGATCTGGACCATTGCGCGGGACGCCTTGAAAGGCTAGATTCGTGTACGGGCCTCATTATGTCACTCTCCTCCAGTCAATCCGCGCGCGAGAAGGTCGTATTTGGCCTAACTATCGTGTTGTCAGTGGTGTTGCTGTACAAGATCAGTCCCTATCTCAGGGTGAACAATATCGAAGCCGGCGATCGAGCTCCGACGGCGGAACTGGCCGACATCGGCGTGGATCTGGACGCCTACCAAGGTAAGTTCGTACTTCTGAATTTCTGGGCGACATGGTGTGCGCCTTGCGTCCAGGAAAAACCGCAGTTGAACGCGCTGCACAAGGAGCTGTCGGACAAAGGGCTCGTGGTGTTGAGCGTTTCGGTCGATAGCGATGAGCAGGCCTACAAGAAGTTCCTGGACCGATTCGGGATTGAGTTCCCGACGGCGCGGGACCCTGAGATGTCGGCGCCGACGCGCTACGGAACGAGTCTGTACCCGGAGTCGTACCTGATCGATCGCGAAGGGTACGTCGAGCGGAAGTACGCCGGGCCGGTGAATTGGATGGAACCGGAAGTCCGCAACTACCTGCGGTCGCTGCTCTAAGAGGGGAGTTGGAAATATGCGTTGGATGATCCTGTGCGCGCTGACCGCGTTGTCGGCGACCGCCGCCGAGCCCGTGCGAGTCCCGGCTGTTACGGCGGAAGGCGTTGTGAACGCCGCCAGTTACGAGGCCGGGAAGGTCTCTCCAGGCGAAATCATCGTCATTTTCGGCAGCGATCTAGGTCCCGCCGAACTGAAGACGCTGGAGGTCGCCGGCGGCCGCGTCACTTCCGCTCTCAGCAACGTATCGATCACGTTTGACGGCGTGGCCGCGCCGCTGATCTACGTCTCGGGCGGGCAGTCGAGCGCCATCGTCCCCTACTCGGTCGGCTCGGCGCTGATGACGGAGATGCGGGTGGAGTCCAACGGGGTGGTCTCGGGGCCTGTCTCGATTCCTGTGACGGCCGCGGTCCCCGGGCTGTTCTCCGCGGACTCGTCGGGATCGGGGCAAGGCGCGATCCTCAATCAAGACGGTTCTGTGAATTCGGCTTCGAATCCGGCGGACGTGGGCTCGGTGCTCGTGCTCTTCGGGACGGGCGAGGGCCAAACCGACCCGATGGGGCAGGACGGACTGCTGGCTGTAGGTCCGACGTTGCCGAAGCCGCAGTTGCCGGTTCGAGTGGAGATTGCGGGGGAAGCGCAAGAGATCCTCTATGCGGGCGCGGCGCCCCAGTTAGTGGCCGGCGTGATCCAAGTGAACGTGGTAGCGAGGCCGAAGGAGAATAGCGTGGAAGTTCCGCTGGACTTCCGGGTGGGTGCGGCGCGCGCATTCAACCGCGTGACGGCCGCAGTGGTGGCGCAGCTGAACGCGCTGGCGCCCGGAGCAACGGACGTGGCCCTAACGGGCGTCGACGGGCAGTTCCACCCAAGCCTGGCCGGAACAGTTGAGCGCGACGAACTGGTTCCATTCTCGGTCCAGGACGCGGGCGGGATGACGGTCCTCAGCGGGATGGTGCAAGATCGCGTGGTGCTCTCTCAGCTCAGTGGTCGATACCTGTTCAGCCCGCGGCTGCGCGACATGAACGATTTTGGCAGCGGCGCTCGAGTAGTCGCCTACGACAAGAGCGGCTTCGCGGGCAAAGACTTGGATGTAGAATTCGAGCGTGATCCCGGCGACGATCGGCCCGGCCCTTCGAAAGCGAGCCGCAGCGAAGACGGCGACGTAGTCAGGTTTACCTTCGATCCGACGCTGGGCGCGGATCAGGAGTCGCTCTCTTCCGTGATCCGATCGGAGACGTTCGGTATTGAAGCGACCGCGACGATGACGATCCACGTGATGATGCCCGACGGGACAATGTTGACCGGCACGGTCGAGAACACGCAGGGGCCTGAATAGGCAACGGACTCAGCGGCCTTCCGCGCTCCACGCATCCAAGCGCGAGGCCTCGACGTCCTCAAACCAGGTTTCGAGCGCATTGAGCATGCGGTGAGCGCGCTCGGGGTGCTCTGCGGCGAGGTCGTTGGTCTCGCCCGGATCGTCCACGAGGTTGTAGAGTTGAACGGGCTCGGGCTGGAGGTTCTTGAGGCGAGGCACGGGAACCGTGTCACGGACGGCCAGCGGATTTTCCTTGTGCTTGAGGTCGGCCTCGACGAAAGCCTTCATGCGGGCGACGTCCTCCTCGGAGGCGTAGATGTCCGGGTTGAAGAAACGAGAGCCCTCGATCATGGGACGGACGAGTTTCCAGTCGCCGTCGCGAACGGCGGCGTTCGTTCCCACATCCGGCATGTAGAAATTGAACTGCCAGAACCGGCGAGGCTCATGCTGGAAGGGCTGGTTGCGCAGCAGGGGCGAGAGGTCGTGACCATCGAGCGGCTGTCCGCCGGGATGCTCGACCCCGGCCAGGGAGAGCAGCGTGGGGAGCCAGTCGCAGAAGTGGGCGAGACCGTCCACCCTGCGCCCGCCTTCGATGTTCCCCTTCCAACGGAGCATCGCCGGGACGCGTACTCCGCCTTCGTAGATCCACCCTTTGCTGCCTCGCATTCCGGCGTTGTAGCGCTCGTTGAAGGTCTCCTCGCCCTCTTCCAGCATGTAAGGCGGGTTGAAGAAGGCGGGGCCGTTGTCGGAGGTGAACAAGACGATCGTGTCTTCCGCCAGACCTTCCTCCTCCAGTTTGTCGAGGACACGGCCGATCCCCGCGTCCATGCCCTCGATCATGGCGTAGGTCGTCGCCGTCACACGGTTGAAGCCTTGATCGAGATAAGGCTGAACGGCTTCGGGCGGCGCCTGGAAGGGCGAGTGCGGGGCGCTATAGGCGAGGTTCAGGAAGAACGGTTCAGACCTGTTGCGATCGATGAACTGGACGGCTTCGTCAGTGAGAACGTCGGTCATGTGACGACCGTCGCCGGGTTCCAAGGCATCATTGCGGCGGAGGTGATAGCGGTAATAATCGCTCCAGCCGCCACAGAATCCGGTGAATTCTTGGTAGCCGCGGGCATTGGGCTCGAAGCGCCGGTCGAGGGTTCCGTTGTGCCATTTGCCGACCAAGCTGGTGCGGTACCCGGCGGATTGAAAAGCGTCTGCGAGAGTGACTTCGCGGAGGAATATGCGGTCGAGACCATGCATCTCATGCTGGGTGACGGCGCCGGTGCGATGCGGATAGCGGCCGGTCAATAGGGCCGCTCGCGCAGGGGCGCAGATGGACGACGCCGAGTAGTGCTGGCGGAAGCAGACGCTCTCGCCGGCAAGGCGATCGAGGTGAGGGGTGCGGACGGTTCCGTCGGAAAAGAGGCCGATGTCTCCGTAGCCGAGGTCGTCGGCGAGGATCAGTACGACATTGGGACGAGAGGGCACCGGACGATTGTAGGCGACGACCGCTCCCGGCCACAGCGACGAACAGTAAACTGGACGCCATGTCCTCCGCGCAATACGCGCGCCGCATCGAGACCGTCGAGCAACTCGAATCGCTCTACGGTGAAGTTGCCGAACGCGCGCTGATCAAAGAAACGGATCACATTACCGAGCGATACCGGGAGTTTATCGAGCAGTCGCCGTTCGTGGTCGTGGCTACGGCGGGGCCGGACGGACTCGATTGCTCGCCGCGTGGAGACCCAGCAAGCGTGGTCCGCGTAGTCGACGACCGGACGGTGATGATGCCCGACCGGCGGGGCAACAATCGCCTGGAC
>Ga0070726_10000538_pt1 | contig 46076 bp, 39 predicted proteins | sample tdAd471_FD_67275 | JGI IMG/M metagenome (GOLD analysis project Ga0070726, IMG submission 67275) | Marine sediment microbial communities from the Atlantic coast under amendment with organic carbon and nitrate - tdAd47.1 | ecosystem: Environmental > Aquatic > Marine > Coastal > Sediment | place...
CCCCGTTCGTGCGTCGGACGCTGGCGAGCTCGGCGACTCGCTCGATGCTGCTCTAGCCGGAACTGAGCGACGGCGATCGCGCGCGTGAGCGCGGCCTGGTGCAGAAGCTGGTGGACCTGCCCGAGGATGTGACGCCTCGCGGGCAGATCGAAGCGCAGAAGCTGGCCGGGAAGCCGCCGGTGGCGATGGCGACGACGCGTCGCTGGCTGACAGAGATCGAAGGGCTTGATGAAGATGGTCCGGCGGTTCGCGCGCTGAACGCATCGCTCGAACTCGTCGGATCCGAGGAAGAACGGCAGCGCCTCGCTTCGATCTGGGGTGCCAAGGGGTGAGAACATCATGAGCAATACAACGGAAACTGAACTGGCTTTGCTGACGATCGACGGCGCGGTGGGCACGCTCAGACTCAACCGACCGGAAAAACGCAACGCGCTGTCGCTCGACATGCTTGCGACGCTGCACGAGAAGGTCAGCGCGCTCGCGTCGATGAGTGATGACCGTCGACCATCCGTCCTCGTCCTGACCGGCGAGGGCAGATCGTTCTGCGCGGGCATGGATCTGAAGGCGGTGCTCAAGGAGCCCGGTGCTCCGCTTCGGCTGCTTCAGTCAATCGCCGAGCTGACGATCGCGATCCGCGAGCTGCCGATGGTGGTGCTCGGGCGTGTAAACGGCGCGGCGATCGGGGGCGGGTGCGGGTTGGTCGCGGTGTGTGATCTGGCGATCACGACGCCCGATGCGAAACTGGGCTACCCGGAGGTTGACCTCGGCGTGTGCCCGGCGGTGGTCGCGCCGTGGCTGGTCGCAGCGGTCGGAGGCACGCGGGCGCGCCGGATCCTGCTGTCGGGCGGGACCATGTCGGGGGTGCAGGCCCTGGAGATGGGGCTGGTTTCGGAGATCGTGCCGGCTCAGGACCTCGACGCACGGGTGGCCGAGGTCGCGTCGGGCCTTGCAAAGGCCGGGCCGCACGCGCTGACGCAGACCAAACGGCTGCTCAACGAGATCGATCAGGGCGACGACGACCAGCGTCTGTACAAACTGGTCCGCAAGGGGGCGCACATCTCCGCGGATGTCATCGCCGGGGCGGAGGCCCAAGCGCGTCTGAGCGCGATCTACGGGTAATCCGGAGCGTCGGTTCGGGTCCGGCAGCTGACGCCGCGCGCCGCCGCTTTCGCGGCGTCTCAAAGGGCTTGTTTGCGTCCGCTAGCAATGGACCGAGCCGCTTCGTGCGCGGGGTCGGTTCTCCTGCGAAAACACGCTGTGCCTGCTATACTGGGGGGTCTGGAGATCGCCGCCGACTTTGCATTTTTGTCGGCAATACGACCGGAAGCGGCGATCCTCTCACACCAACTGAACCCGGCTGCCGCGATGCCGACGGCGGTGGCTGACAGGAGAACCAATGGGCGCTGAACTGCTGCCGTACGAAGTCGATTCCTCTGGTGTTGTCACCATGAACCTCACTCGCGACGACAAGACCGTCGTGGTGCTCAACCGCGCGTTGCTCGAGTCCATCGACGCCACGCTGGATCAACTGGCAGCGGAAGTCCCTGACCCGGCTGGCTTTGTGCTGGCTTCGGGCAGTGCCCGGGTGTTTATCGCCGGTGCCGACCTCAAGGAAGTCGTCGGCTTGAGCGACGATGATCTGTTGGATTACCTGGCTTTCGGCCAGAAGGTGTACAGTCGCATCGCCTCGCTCCCGTGCACGAGCGTGGCGGCGATCAACGGTGCCTGCCTCGGCGGCGGGCTCGAGATCGCGATGCACTGCGACACCCTGATCGGGGCGAAGACCGAACGGGTGTTCCCGATCGGGCTGCCCGAAGCCGGTCTGGGGATCTGTCCCGGCTGGGGCGGGACGAATCTGCTCCCCGCACGTATGGATCCGGAAAAGGCGATCCTCAGAACCGCCACCGGCCAGACCATGACCAGCGCGGAGGCCCTGCAGGACGGCCTGCTGAGCGAACTCGTCGAGCCGGATCAGTTGCTGAGCCGTGCCCGCGAACTGGCAAAGGTGCCGAAGGTTGTCCCGATGTCGAACGCGTCGGTGACCCCCCGCTGCATTTCCAACGAGGATGTCAAGCCGCACGTCCGTGCGACGCTCAACTTCATCGGCAACGATCTGCCGGACACCGAAGCGGCCAAGGTCGTGATCGGGTGCGTGCAGAAGGGTCTCGTGTCGGGTTGGGAGGACGCGCTCGAAATGGAGCGTACGGAACTGACCCGCCTGCGCAGCACTGACCAAGCCAAGAAGGCGATCCAAGCATTCTTCGAGAAATCAAGCAAACCGAAGCCCGCGGCCGCCGCGACCGGCGGCTGAACGACCCGGATCTGAGTGCGCGTGGCCACGACCGCCACTTGATGTGAGTGAGAACAACCATCCCTCGGCCGGCGCAACCGCTGTACCGAGTCTGCCCCAGGAGAACGCCATGAGCGGAAACAACTCGTCGATCAAGGCCGATCTGAAGAACATGAAGGGCATCTCGAAGAAAGATGCTCAGATGCTCGCGGACGCCGAAGTGCTGCTCGGGCCCGACCCCGAGGAAATGGGCCATGTCCAGAACATGTTCTGGGGCAACTACCGCGAAGAGCTGATGCACCCGTACCCGCAGTCCGACGCGGAAGAGACCGCACGCTGCGACCAGCTGATCGCCGAACTCGATGAGTACATGCGCAGCGAGCACCCGGCGATCCAGATCGACCAGGAGCAGGAGATCCCACGCTGGGTCATCGACCGTCTGTTCTCGATGGGCGTGATGGGCATGACCATCCCGAAGGAGCACGGCGGGATGGGTCTCGGCATCACGTCGTATGTGCGCGTGCTCGAGAAGATCGGCGAGTACTGCGGTTCGACGGCGGTGCTGGTTTCCGCGCACCAGTCGATCGGCTGCAAGGCCGTCATGCTCTTCGGCAACGAGGAGCAGAAGAAGGTCTGGCTCCCCCACCTTGCGCAGGATTGGGTCAGCGCGTTCTGTCTGTCCGAACCGGATGTCGGCTGCGACGCCGGCGGCCAGCAGACCCGCTGCGAACTCTCCGAAGACGGCGAGCATTACATTCTCAACGGTGAGAAGAAATGGGCAACCTCCGGCGCGATCTCGGGCTTGTTCACCGTCATGGCCAAGCAGAAGCTTGCCAATGGCAAGGAACGCGTCACCGCGCTCGTCTGCACGCCGGATATGCCGGGGATCGACATCTTCTCGAAGAACCGCAGCAAGTGCGGCATCCGCGGCACGTGGCAGGCCCGGATCAAGTTCAACAACGTGAAGGTCCCCAAGTTCAACCTGCTGCACGAAGAGGGCAAGGGCCTGAACGTCGCGCTGACCTGCCTCAACTACGGCCGCTGCACGCTGTCGGCCGGCATGCTCGGCTCGGCGACGCGCTGCATGAACCAGGCGATCAAATGGTCACAGACCCGCTATCAGTTCCAGCGTCCGCTGGGGGACTTCGATCTGGTGCGCCAGAAGATCGCTCGCATGGCCGCGTTCACCTATGCCATGGACGCCATGCTCTACATGACCACCGGATTCCTCGATCGCGGCGACAAGGACATCCGCATCGAGACCGCGATCTGCAAGACCTTCTGCTCCGAGATGGGCTGGCGCGCGGTCAACGACGCGGTCCAGATCATGGGCGGCGAGGGTTACATGACTGAGAACGAGGTCGAGCGGGCCTTCCGCGACTCGCGCATCAACCTCATCGTCGAAGGCGCTAATGAAGTCATGCAGTCGTTCATCTTCGGCTACGGCGGCAAGGCCCTGGCCGAACAGATGGTCGGCATCAAGGAGGCGCTGGTCTGGGACAGCGAGCAGGGCTTCGGCCAGAACATGTCGCGTATCCTCAAGAACAGCACAAACATGACCCTGGTCTCCAAGGCGCTCCCGCTGGGCCTCGAGCTCTACCTCGGCTTCAAGAAGGGCGCACCGAAGATCACGAAGCTGCACCCATCGCTCTCGAAGCAGGCGGACACACTGGCCGGCCTCATCCGCCAGCACAGCCACATGTTCAAGGTCGCCTCGAAGATGCACGAGGAAAAGATCCTCGAGCGTCAGGTTGCTCAGGCCCGCATCGCGGACTCGGCGATGTGGATCCACGGCATCGCGTGCACGCTGAGCAAGCTCGACATGCAGATCCGTCGCGGCGACGACGGGCTGGAGTTCGAGCGCGACAAGACCGCGGCGCTGCACTTCGTCGATATGGCCGAACTCGAGTGCCACAAGGCGTGGCGTGAACTCAAGAGCAACTCGGACGACACGATGCGCAGGGCCGCATCCGCCGCGATCGCGCACAACAACGAGATGCCCAACGAGCTGTTCGTTACTCCGGAATCATCCCCTGTCGCCAAGGGAACCGGTCGCACGCCCAACCAGTCTGCGATCAAGCAGTTCCCCGGCGACCAGCACGGCGGGAAGCCCGAAGACCTCGATGGACACGGCATGACCGCCGGGAAAGGGGCCAGTGCCGGCGCCGGATCGGCGCCGCTCGCCGACCCCGATGCCGGCTCCTGAGGCCACTCTTCACTCCCCTGTCCACGCCTCGGCAAAGGGTGACGGTGCAACGAACACCGCCTCCGAGCCAGCCGGTACATTGGAAGCGGGCCGCACCCCCGGTGCCGGCCCCGACACCGATCAACCCACGCGACCGCGCGTCGCGATCAGCACGAAAGACCAGACGATGCCAAAGCGGATCGCCTACCAGACCGAGATCGAATACCTCCAGATCCTCGACGAGCACGGCAACTTCGACGCCAAACTCGGCGCGGACACGCTCAGCGACGAGGATGTCTTGTTCCTCTACGAGCAGATGTCGATCGTGCGCCACTACGACGAGATCGCCTTCAAGCTCCAGCGCTCCGGGCGCATGGGCACCTACCCACAGAACAAGGGGCAGGAGGCCGCGGCGGCGGGCTCGGGCTTTGCCATCCGCAAGCACGCGCCGGGCTCGTGGCTTGTCCCCTGCTATCGCGAGAACACCGCGCTGTTCCTCAACGGCCTTCCGATGGAGAAGATCCTCCTCCACTGGATGGGCGACGAGCGAGGCAACCAGATTCCCGACGGCGTGAACATCATGCCGATCTCCATCCCGATCGGCACGCACCCGCTCCACGCGGTGGGCCTCGCGTGGTCGATGAAGTATCGCGAGACGGAAAACGGCCAGAAAAACGACCGCGTCGCGATCAGCTACTTCGGCGACGGCGCGACCTCCGAGGGCGACATCCACGAGGCGATGAACTTTTCGACCGCCCTCAAGGTGCCGTCGATCTTCTTCTGCCAGAACAACCGTTGGGCGATCTCCGTGCCGATCTCGAAGCAGATGGGCTCGGAAACGGTCGTGCAGAAGGCCTGCGCCTACGGCATGCGGGCGATACAGGTCGACGGCAACGACATCTTCGCGGTCTACAAGGCCAGCCGCGAAGCGGTCCAGCACGCGATCGAGCACAACGAACCGACCTTCATCGAGGCGATCACCTACCGCCTCGGCGATCACACCACCGCCGACGACGCCCGTCGCTACCGCGACCCGGCCGAGGTCGAGGCGTGGGTAGCTCGCGACCCGCTCATCCGCGTCCGGAAATTCCTTGAGAACAAGGGGCTGTGGAACGACGAGAAGCAAACTGAGATGGAAGCCCGGGCCAAGCAGATCGTCAGCGATGTCGTCAAGAAGGCCGAAAACATCGAGAAGCCGACGACCGACGACATCTTTAACTACACATTCGCGGAACTGCCCGCGCAGCTGCGCACGCAACGCGACACCATGCGAACCACCCGTCTCGGACAGGATCCGCAGCAGGAAACGCTCAGCGCATCCGGCCAGACGGTGAACGCGTAAGGACCGCGTCGGCTCCAGAGCCGCCCTTACAGGAGGAGACCGCCATGCTCGTGATGATCACCGATCTCAAGGACAAGCACCACTGGATCAACCCGCTGTATGTAAAGAGCATCCGGACGAACCGAAAGGGTCAGACGGAGATCATCGGGAGCATCTCGTACATGGGCAGCATGATCAAGACCAACGAGTCCGCTGAATCGGTCGCCGACCGGATCAGCGTGGCCATGCCGGACTCCCCGGCCTGGCAGGCGGCAACCGGAGCCGCCGTGCTCAGCGATGAGCAGCAGCGAGCCGCGGCCGCCGCAGCGGCGGGCTGACCAAGAACCGACCACGACACACCAACACCGCCCGCGACTCTGAGCGGGCTCAGCTTCAGAGAGAATCGCTTCGATGGCCAACCTTACCCTTGTGCAGGCAATCAACCTGGCGCTCACCCAGGAAATGGAAGCCGATGATCGCGTGATCATCCTCGGCGAGGATGTCGGGCTCAACGGCGGCGTGTTCCGAGTGACCGAGGGCCTGCAGCAGCGATTCGGCGAGCACCGCGTCGTCGATACGCCGCTGGCCGAGTCGGGCATCATCGGCACCGCGATCGGCCTCGCCGTCGGCGGCCTGCGTCCGGTCCCCGAGATCCAGTTCGAGGGTTTCCTCGGACCGGCCTACGACCAGATCACCAACCACGCCGCCCGGTACCGCACCCGCTCTCGTGGGGCGGTGACCATCCCGCTTACCATCCGCGTCCCCGTCGGCGGCGGCATCCACGCCCCCGAACTGCACTCGGACTCGCCCGAAGCGATCTACGCCCACACCCCGGGCCTCAAGGTCGTCATGCCCTCGACGCCCTACGACGCGAAGGGCCTGCTCATCAGCGCGATCCGCGACCCCGACCCGGTCATCTACTTCGAGCCGAAGCGCATCTACCGTGCGTTCCGGGAGGAGGTCCCCGAGGACGAGTACACCGTCGAGATTGGCAAGGCCAAGATCGTCGAAGAGGGCACCGACCTGACCGTGGTGACCTGGGGCGCGACCACGCTGCAGTGCATCGAGGCGATGGACGGCCTGCCCGAGGATCTCTCGGTCGAACTCATCGACCTGCGGACAATCTACCCCTACGACCTCGACACCGTCGCGGCGTCGGTCCAGAAGACCGGTCGCTGCGTGATCGCCTGCGAGGCCCCGCGCACCGCGAGCATGGCGGCCGAACTCGCCAGCGCGATCCAGGAAGAGTGCTTCCTGCACCTCAAGGCCCCCGTCCAGCGCGTCTGCGGCTTCGACACGGTCATGCCGTACTACAAGCTGGAACTCGATTACCTGCCCGACGCGAACCGCATCAGCAAGGGGATTCTGGAGACGGCGAACTACTGAGCCGAGATAGATTTTCTGAACGATGCGTGCCGAGAATTGCTCTCGGCACGCTATTGATTTAGTTGCGGCTACCGACGCATCGTGATGCTCAGTGAGCCGCCGAGCAGTCGATCCAGTTCCCAAGGACGTCCGCCGAGTTTGTTCGCCCGGGCGATGGCCTCTTCCGGTTCCAGACCGAGTTCCTCGATGAGGTAGGCCATCCAAATCAAGCGGGCGCGGCCGCCGGATGAGCAGTGGACGAGCACATCGCCTCTGGCCTCCGCTTCGCGGAACGCTTTGGCGAACTGGCGGACCTGCTCCGGCGTGTAGTCGTCCTCGCCGCCCATCGGGATGTGCACGAAGTTCATGCCGAGTTCCCGGGCGTGTTCCTGCTCATCGAAACCGTTGTTCCGATTCTCGCGGTTCGTGCGCAGGTTGATCACGGTCTTCACGCCCTTGGCCGCGAGCCAGTCGAGGGTGTCCTCTGTCGGCTGCGCCGAGATCAGCAGTTTGCCCTCGCGGTGCACACGGGTCCTCGGCTCGATGCGCGGGCCGACCTCGACCTTGGAGCCCTCGATCGACGAGTACTCGGTCCACGATCCCTCGTACAGGCGCACCTTGGACCAGCCGAGTTCGCAGGAGAGCGCGAGCATCATGAGCGTGGCTTCGCGTCCCGTGCCGCAGTAGACGACGATGTCGTCACGGTCGGAGATGCCGAGATTGGTAAGCATGGTTTCAATCTCGTCGATCGGCTTGAGGCGGTGCTTGTTGAGCGGGTCGGTGAGGTGCGTCCAGTCGAGCGAGTGCGCGCCGGGGATGTGGCCGTTGCGGATCCAGATCGGGACATCGCCGAGGTACTGCCCCTCTGGGCGGGCATCGATGAATGTGTGGTCGTTGAAGCCGATGGTGTCTGCGAAGTCGGCGTAGGTGATCTTCGCCAGCGTCGCGTCCTGCGGCGTAATGGTGTTCCGCTGAATCTGCGGGAACTCGCGCGTGGTCGGATGGTTCGCGGCCCACGCCTCAAACCCGCCGTTGATGATGCTGACCTGATCATGCCCGATCTGCGTGAGCGCGTACGCGGTCATGGTCGCGGCGAGCGGATCGTCGAGAGAGGAGTACACGATCACCGGCGAATCGAGCGAGATGCCGGCGTCGCCGAAGATCCCGGCCAGGCGCTCGGCACTCCAGTACTGGACCGGCAGACCGCCGAGAGGACCGCGAAGCGCCTCGTCGTTCATATGGACCGCGCCCGGCACGTGGCCCTTCAGGTAGTCACCGAAGGAACGGGTATCGAGCACGTGCGACTTTGCGACGGCGTCGGCGGCTTCGGCGGCTTCGGCAACATCTACGAACCGGACCGGTGGCGCGGCAAATGCTCCCGGAACGAGCAGGCCCATCAAGCCAAACAGAAAGACAGTCACGGACCGGCGCATACTCTTCTCCTCAGTAGGGATCGCGGGGATAGCCCGTTGAACCGGAAAGCCGGCCTTCGGTTGCTCGATCGAATGCCTCGGACATCATGGGCTCGGAACCAGCCCCTCGCCCGGACGGACCATTTCAAGCCGCGTGTACGCCGGACGCATCCCGGCGCGGAGCGCGTTCCGCTCGGTCCCGATCCAAGGATCGCTGGAGATGGTTGCCCATCGCATCCCCGCTTGACGGAGCAGGAGCAGGCGCTCGTGGATCAGCGCTTTCTGTATGCCGCGACGACGATGCGATGGAGCGACGGCCCCGCCCCACAACGCACCGAGGTTCTCGAACCCCTCACAACCGCACGCCGCGACGATGTCGTTGGTCTGATCGTCGAGCAGCAGCAACGCTATCGATCTTGGGTGTCGCACCGCCCTCCGGAACGAGTCGATGTGCGGTTCAGCGTGGGATGCTCCGAAATGGATCGCCGCGGCAAACCTCGAGTAGGCGTCAACCTGATCCTCGTCAGAAGAGTCCACCCGCTCGATTCGCGTGCCCTGTGGCAACTGCGTCTGCTGTTCGTCCATCGTCGTGAGATCCGTTACGAAGAGCGTCTCAAGCGAGCAGACCGTAAATCCGGCCTCGGCCAGGACCTGTCGCAGCGTCGGGTGGCTGTAGGTCGTCAGCAGGATCTTCGGCTCGACGCGACGATCGATGAACCATTGACAGATCGCCTCGACCTCCTCGCGCGAAACCGGACCGCTCATGGCCCCGTTGATCGCCTGATTGAGCCAGGAGCCCACCCCTCCGAACGCGGCAACGCCGCCGGCCCAGTCGATGCACTCGTCCGCCAGATCGGAGCAAACGGCGGCCTGCCGACGCTCTTCGATTTTTGCTATCTCCCATGGGGCGAAAGGAACCGGTATGGCGTCAGCCGAGGGCATCGGCTCATGCTACAATCTCCGTCTCGCGATTACCCGCACAAACCCCCGACCGGGTGCGGCAAACGCCGGATCGACCTCGGTCCACCGGTGGCCGTGATCGCCCTTTTCAGCCCCCGCGTCCAGACGCGATGAGAGGAAACCCAATGGCCGGCCATGTCTCTTCCGATCCGAATGTCTTCATCCTTCCCGACCTCGGAGAAGGGGTCCACGAAGCCGAGTTGATTTCGTGGAAAGTGAAGCCCGGAGATCACGTCGAAGAGCACGACATCGTGGCCGAGATGGAGACTGACAAGGCCCTCGTCGAGGTGCCATCGCCCCGCGCCGGGGTCATCAAGGAGCTCTTCGGCGAGGTCGGCGAGATCCTCAAAGTCGGCAACCCCGCCTGGACCTACGAGGGTGCCGGCGACGACGCCGGCTCGACCCCTTCGCCGGTTGAAAGCGGGACCGCTCAGGCCGAACAGGCCGAAGTCGCGGGCGAAGAAGAGCGCGAAGACGACGGCACGGTGGTCGGAACGATGAGCGGATCCCTCGGGGCGGTCAGCGCCCAGGAGGGCAAGGCCCTCGCGACCCCAGCGGTTCGTCGCCTCGCTCGCGACCTCGGCGTAAACATCGACAGCGTGAAAGGCACCGGCCTCGCCGGACGCGTGACCGAGAAGGATGTCCGCGCCGCTTCCGGCGGTTCGTCATCGAACAACGGTCAGGCGAAGCCCGCCGGGAGCGCGCCGAAGCCCCAGCCAGCCCCAGCGAAGCCCGAACCCGCCCAGCGTCAGCAGAGCAACCTCGCCACGACCGTGCCGCAGCAGCAGGTCGTCGAACGCCCGCCGGTACTCATCCCGGATGTTCAGGGCGACTCGACGATCATCCCGGTCCGCGGCGTTCGGCGCACCATCGCCAACCGCCTGCGTGAATCGGTCGACCGGGCCGTGCACTTCTCGGTCATGGACGATGCCGACGTCAGCGAGCTCGACCACACTCGCAAGCAGATGGCCAAGGCCAGCGGCGAAAAGGTCAGCTTCCTGCCCTTCGTGATCAGCGCCGTCTGCCGGGCCCTGCAGGACTTCCCGGAGCTCAACGCCTACATCGACGACGAGAACGAGCAGATCATCCGCCATAAGCGGGTTCACATCGGCATGGCCACCGACACCGAGCACGGCCTCGCCGTCCCGGTGATCCCGCACGCCGACGACATGGGCGTGCTCGAACTCGGACGCCAGATCACCGACCTCGCCCGCATGACGCGCGACCGCTCGGTGCCGCGTGAGCGACTGATGGGCTCGACTTTCACGATCAGCAACGTCGGCAGCTACGCCGGCAAGTACGCGACGCCGATCATCAACTACCCCGAGGTCGCGATCCTCGCGGTCGGCCGGGTCTACGAGGGCGTCGTCGCTGATCGCGGCGCGATCCGCGTCGCCAAACTGCTCCCGATGAGCCTGACCTGCGACCATCGTTCGGTGGACGGCGCCGCCGCGGCCCGCTGCCTCGCCCGGATCGTCGAACTGCTCAAGCGTCCGGACGATCTGCTCACCCCCGCTCGCGGCTGATCCGACATCCGGCAGATTGAACTCGCCCCGCGATCACGCGGGGCTTTTTCGTGCGCTGGACGACCCGTGGAAACTGCGTCGAAAAGCCGAAATGTTCGGGAACGGTTCAATGACCGCTGTATGTCACTCGGTGACAACACCGTGTCACCGGCGATACGGACAGTCCTTTGGGTCGGAAAATTTCGGTCTATCTTCGACCCGACGGCGTCGGCCTCGTGTGCCGCGCGTCGGGTCGCCGCAGGGTCCAATGCTCCATGTCGAGCCGGACCTCGGCGGCTGCCTGCGAGCGAGTCAGAAATAAACAGGGCTCGGCGTAAAGCCGAGCCCTGTTCGCTTATCCGGTCAGCCGCTGCACAGCGGCTCAGGTGATCAGCCCTGGTCTTCGGTCGGGAGACCGTCGACGAAGTTCTTGATCTGCTTGGCGAGGTCCGTGTCCGGAGCGATCTCGATGACCTCAAGAGCCACTTCGCGGATCTTCGCGTTGTCACGCGTCGGGAAGACGATGTTGATGCGGTTGACCGCGATCATCTGACGCTGCTCGGCGGTGAGGCCGGGCTTGGTCATGGCTTCGGCGATGGCCTTCTCGGCGCCGTCGGTGTTGCCCGAGTTGATCAGCAGCGAGACGCGCATGCCGACGAGGTTCTGGTAGGCGTCGCCGGTGGGCTTGTACTCGGCTTCGAGCTCGTCGAGCTTGGCGAGAGCCGCGTCTACGTCGCCCGAGCGGGCGAGCGTTTCGACTTCGGACATCGCGTTCTGCATCTTCAGCTCGCGGAGCTGCTGCTCGTACTTCTCCTTGAGGCCGGCGGCGTTGTCGGCGTCGAGAGCGATGATCATTTCCATCTTCTCTTCGCGGTTCGGCACGACGATGCCCTCGATGGACATCGCGGCGTCGAGGTGCTTGGCCTTCTCAACGCCGCTGGCGTTCTCGGCGGCGGCGAGGGCTTCGTCACGCTTGACCTTGCCTTCGCGGAGCTCGTTCAGGTGCTCGATGTACGGCGTCGGGCCGCCTTCGCGGTAGCCGGTGCGAGCGTATTCTTCGCCGCTGGCATCGGTGAGGACGATCGTCGGGTAGCCGCGGATCTCGAACTTCTCCTGCCACTCCTTGTTGTGGGCCTTGACCTCATCGGTCTGGGGCTTGCGGGCAGGGAAGTCGAGCATGACCAGGACGAAGTCGTCCGGAACGGCCTGCTTGAACTCGGACTGGGTGAAGACCTCGTCCTTGAGCTTGATGCACCAGCCGCACCAGTCGGAACCGGTGAAGTCGATCAGGATGTCCTTGCCCTCGGCCTTGGCCTTCTCGATGGCGGCGGGCATGTTGTCTTCGATCCACATCTCGTCGGCGGCGAAGGCAGGGGCGGCGATGGTGATGGCGGCACCGGCGGCAAAGACAGCCGCGGCGGTTGAGCGGAACAGTTTCATTCGGATGACCTTTCGATTCGGGCGTGCGCGGAGCCGGTCACATCCCGGAGCGTCACACGGCGTCGGCGCGTTTCAGGCGAGGTCCGACGCGGGATATCAGATTCCAGTTCTTCACTGTACACCCTCAGACCCGTTCAGATGCGAGAACGGCTGGGGTATTCCCCCTGTCAATGGGGTATGGCGGGCACTTATTCCGGTCCTGACCGGTCGATTCAGGCGGGGTCTGCCCCTCGCAGACGCGACCCGCCGGGACGGATACACTGGCCGCCCGCCGTGGATTGACCGACACCCCTCATTCGCTCGCGATTGCGAGGAGTTCGTATGACCTGGCTCCGTGTATGTGATGCCCTCAACGCCCAGCCCGGCACAAAGGCCACCCTAAAAGGGTGGGTTCGCACCCGGCGTGACTCCAAGGCCGGCCTCTCGTTCATCAACCTGAACGACGGCTCATGCTTCGCGGATGTGCAGATCGTCGCTCCGGCGGACCTCGCGAATTACGAGTCCGAGGTCACGAAGCTGACCACCGGCTGCTCGATCGAGGCGACGGGCGAGCTGGTCGAGTCCAAGGGCAAGGGCCAGGCGGTCGAGCTGAAGGCCGACTCCATCACGGTGCTCGGCTGGGTGGACGACCCGGACACCTACCCGGTCTCGGCGAAGCGCCACACGTTCGAGTACCTACGCGAGGTGGCCCACCTGCGCGTGCGCACGAACACGTTCGGAGCGGTGGCGCGCGTGCGCAACTGCCTGGCCCAGGCGGTCCACCGCTTCTTCCACGAACGCGGCTTCTCCTGGATCCACACCCCGATCATCACCGCCAGCGACTGCGAGGGCGCGGGCGAGATGTTCCGCGTCAGCACGCTGGACCTCGCCAACATCCCCAAGACCGGCGACGGCCACCTCGACTTCTCCGAGGACTTCTTCGGGCGCGAGGCGATGCTGACGGTCTCCGGCCAGCTCAACGTGGAGACCTACTGCGCCGCGCTGACCAACGTGTACACCTTCGGGCCGACCTTCCGGGCCGAGAACTCGAACACCAGCCGCCACCTCGCCGAGTTCTGGATGATCGAGCCCGAGATCGCCTTTGCCGACCTCGAGGCCGACATGAAGCTCGCCGAGGACTTCCTGAAGTACCTGTTCAAGGCGGTGCTCGAGGAGCGGGCCGACGACATGGACTTCTTCGCCCAGCGCATCGAGCCCACGGCCATCGACCGCCTGAAGCACGTGATCGACAGCGACTTCAAACGCGTGTCGTACACCGAGGCGATCAAGATCCTTGAGGAAGCGAACAAGCCGGACAAAAAGGGGCGCCAGAAGTTCGAGTTCCCGGTGTCGTGGGGCAGCGACCTGCAGAGCGAGCACGAGCGGTACCTCACCGAGGAGCACTTCAAGGCCCCGGTGATCGTGCACGACTACCCGAAGGACATCAAGGCCTTCTACATGCGCCTCAACGGACCGGACAAGGCTGGGCCCGAAGGCCGCGAAACCGTCGCCGCGATGGATGTGCTCGCGCCGGGCATCGGCGAGATCATCGGCGGCTCGCAGCGCGAGGAACGCCTCGATGTGCTCGACCGTCGCCTCGACGAGATGAACCTGCCCAAGGAAGACTACTGGTGGTACCGCGACCTCCGCCGCTACGGCACGGTCCCCCACGCCGGCTTCGGCCTCGGCTTCGAACGACTGGTGCAGTTCGTGACGGGCATGGGCAACATCCGCGATGTGATTCCCTTCCCGAGGACGCCGGGGCAGGCGGGGTTCTAGTCTCGGGGCTGCGCGGTTGTCCCCACATTGGCCCCGGCTGGATCGGGAGGGTAGTCCGTGAACGTATCGACTGAGTGCCAAAGAGTCTTCAAAGAGATGTCCCGCCGGCCGCTTTACGCGCGCTGCTTCTTTGCGGCCGACGAGTTTGTAGACCTTGTAGTAGACGTCATTTTGGATGCCGACGACAAGTCTGCAGCGGACCACTGTGCGGCCATTGCAAAGGCCTTGGTTGACGATCAGGGAGCCGCAGGGCATGAGACGACTGTTCCGTTCCGGGCCGGACTGTTGAGCGCAATCGCTCGACCCGATTCGGTTCTCTACGCGTTGCCACCCAGCCATCGGGCGACTCGCGGATTTGCGATGGCAGTCGAACAGTGTCTCAAGGACGCGACTGAGATGGTCCCAGCGATTCACCAAGACCGAGCGTACAAGTCGCTACCTTCTGATGTGCGTCTCGACCTTCTTGCATCCGCGCGGCGTATCTGTAGCGTAGCCCAGAACATCCTCGTTCGCGGGCTGGTCGCCGGGTCGAACACCGATGGTGTCCAGCGACTATCGTCAATGGGACTGGTGCCAGACGCTCGCGAGCACATCGACGTGATGCGGAAGAGTTTCGAGCGGTCCGCCTTCGAGTCCATCAAGTTCGCAGTTCCGTTCGATGCAAAGCTCTGGGCTAAGGCCGCCAAGCGACTCGGCAGTCGCGCGTAGGGGGCGTCTTCCGGCAATGAGCAGCGAATGGCGATCGGAATGAACCCCAGCAACTGGGAGAACGTTTTGGCCACGTTTCCCACGCGGCTCCTCGTGGGCTTCGCTGCGCGAAGACCACGCCACCCGGTTCGGAGCCCAAGCCGGGACCGTCGGCCAAAGAACCTGAAAATTTCCTGAAGGGTTCTCGCCTCCGTTCGCGGCTTGTCTCTGGCGGGCCGACCGGTCTGCCCCGGCGCGGTTCGGATCGCGACTGGAATCCAGAAAGGTGGTAGCAAATGTTTGGCCGCGGTGTATATCGGGCATTGGCTGTGTGTTGTGCGTTCGGGCTGAGCGCGGGGGCGCTCGGGGCGACGATCCAGGTGCCGGGGGATTTTCCGACGATTCAGGACGCGATCACCGCGGCGAGCCCCGGCGACATCATCGAGATCGATCCGGGCACGTGGACCGGACCGTTTGTGATCGTGAAGGACCTCAGCCTGCGGGGCATGGGCACGGCTCCAGGTGACGTCGTGCTGACCAACCCACCCTCGAGCACCGAGCGCGTGCTCGTCGCCGCCGGGGCGATAACGGCAACAATCGAGAATCTGAGCTTCGTCGACGCACCAGACGGAGCGGTTCGCGGTCAGGCCGGGTCGGCGGTCGCGTGCTACGGCGTGGTGTTCCGAAACAACCACGCGGGCACGGGCGGCGCGATCCAGTTGAACGGCGCGAGCGCGATCGTATGGGATTCCCGGTTCATCGAGAACACATCGACCAACCGTGGCAGTGCCATCGCGACCACCGGCTTCAACTCGTTCTCGAACCTTCAGATCAATCGCTCAACCTTCCGGCGGAACACGGGGGCTGACGGAGTGATCTCGGTGTACTACGGGCTTGCCACGATCAACGAGTCGCTGTTCGAGGACGCGAACGATTCGATCTACACGATTGACGCGCGGACAAACTCGGAGGTTTCCGTGATCAATTCGATCCTGACCGGCATGTCGGGGATCGCGCCGTTCTATGTGGGCGAGGACACAGAACTCGTCATCACCAACGCGACGATCGCGGACAACGAGTGCACGGGCGCGGGGCTCGCGTCCGGCAGCCTGCCCGGCTCTGTCGATGTCCGCAACTCCATCGTGCGCTTCGATGAGTCGCTGCCGCTGGCCGGAGCGGCTTTGACCGTCGCCGGGCGCTACTCGAACATCACCGGAGGGCTTGTCGGCCCGGGCATCATCGATGAGGACCCGATGTTCAAGTCGGGCACGCTGTACGAGCTCGATGCCGGGTCGCCCTGCATCGACGCCGCGGACAGCACGGTGACCGGTGCGCCCGTTGACTACTCGGGTCAGCCGCGGTTCACGGACGACCTGAACGTCGCGAACAACGGGAACGGCCCGCTACCGATCCTCGACATGGGCGCCACCGAGCGCCAGCCGGCGATCCGCTATGTGGACGCAAACGCCGCGCCCGGCGGCGGCGGGCTGAGCTGGGAGACGGCGATGGACGACCTGCAGGACGCGCTCGACGACGCCCTTTCGGGCGATGTCGAAGAGATCTGGATCGCGACGGGAACCTACTACCCGGATCGCGGGACCGGCGACCGCACCATGGCGTTCGAGATGCAGAACAACCTCGACATCATCGGCGGCTTTGCGGGCACCGAGACCCGGCGCGACGACCGAGATCCTTCCGCTTTCCCGACCACGCTCGGGGGCGCGATCGGTCAGGCGGGCATCGAGGACAACACCTTCCATGTCGTCCGGGCGTGGGAAGTCGACTCCAGTGCCGTGCTGCGCGATGTCATCATCCAGCGCGGGAACGCGACCGGAGGCCTGATCGAAGCGGGTGCCGGGATCTTCGTCTACCAGGGCAGCCCACGGTTTCGCGACATCATCGTGCGGCTCTGTGAGTCTGACGGAGGAGCCGCGGCGATCTACACCAATCAAAGCGATGCGACCTTCGGTCGGGTTCGGGTGCTGCTCAACGGCCTGAACTCCAGCCCCGGCGGAGCAGTCGGCTTCTTCGGCGGCTCCCCCCTGCTGCTCAACAGTCTCGTCCACGGGAACTCCGTGAGCGACCTCGCTGCGGTGAATCTGGTGGACAACACATCAGCCAGCATCGTGAACTCGACGATCGTCGGGAACTCTTCGGAGGGGTCCGTCGCGGGCATCTACAAGGACGGCGGGCAGGCGGAGCTGCACAACAGCATCGTGTGGGGCAACACGCCGGCCAATCCCGCGTCGGGCCAGCCGTTGTGGGCCGACAACCTGCTCCCGGACGGAATGGACATCCGCTTTACCACGGTCGAGGGCTGGGGAGCGACGGACGCGAACGGCGCGAACGGCTACGAGCCGCGGTTCGTGGACGCCGCGGGCCCCGACGGCAACCCCGGCAACATCGACGACGACTACCGGCTCGCCGCCGGGTCCTGCCTGATCGACTCCGGTGACAACGGTCTCGTGCCGTCCGGAGCGGACGCGGACTTCCTCCGCAACCCCCGCTTCCTCGACGATGCGGGAATGACTGACACCGGACTCGGGGACGCCCCGATCGTCGACCGCGGCGCGTACGAGTTCCAAGGGCAGTCCTCGTGCGCTGCGGACCTGAACGGCGACGGGCAGGTCGATCTCGCTGACCTGAACCTCGTGTTGGCGAACTTCGGCCAGAGCGCGCCGGGCGGCGACAGCAACTGCGACGGCGTTCTGGATCTTACGGACCTCAACGCGGTGCTGGCGTCGTTCGGTCTGACCTGCAACTGACGTTGCGGTTCTCATCCGATATTGAGAGCGAACGCCGCCAGTCCTCCGGGGCTGGCGGTGTTTGTTTTGTGGAAGCGGGTAGCGACCCGCCCCGAATCGTGGCTCGCGCCCCGGCCGCCTCACCCGCTATCCTCTCCCCATGGCCAGTTCGCCCCACCACGATGGGCACGCCGCTTCGGAGGTTGAGGAGCGCACGCCGGGCGTGCTGCTGTTGGCGCTGCCGCTGCACCCGCCGTCGACCATGACGCTGGACCGGCGGACGTGGCGCAGCGCGCTCCACGAGGCCACGCGCTCCTACGGCGAGCTCAAGTGCATCGGGCTGTACTTTGTTCTGCTCGGGCTCGGGGTCGGGGCGACGGCGGGAGCGTTCGTGTTCATCCAGTGGCTGCTCGACTCCACGGACTACGCCCTGTGGGCGTGGGGCGTCGGGGCGGCGGCGCTGCTGGCGATCCTGGGGGCGGTGCTGGGGCTGACCAAACTGCTCATGCGCGGGCCGAAGCGCCACCTGGCGCTGGTGCTGGAGGTGCGGGGCATCGTGCTCTGTGGACGCTGCGGCTACCGGGTGGAGGGGCTGGACACCGCCTCCTGCTGCCCGGAGTGCGGGGCGGGCATGGCCCGACGGGCTGTATAGAAAGGTCGCGGGCGACTGACGGGACCGGGCGAGGGCCCTAGGATCGGGGTCCATGGCCGCTTTGATCGTCATACCGACCGCTCTGGCTGTTTTCGTGATCTGGCTCATCGTGACCACGCCGGGGCGGGTGCGCCGGAAGCGCCTGCGTGAGGCGGGGGTGCCGCTGTGCTGGAAGTGCCACGCCCGGCTGGACGAGGTGGACGAGCGGGAGGAGTTCTGCCCGTACTGCCGCGCCCGGATCAACCGGTTCGGGAGCGGCAAACTGGGCGAGGACGGCGTGGAGGCGTCGGGCAGCGCGGGGGCTTAAACCGAGCGTGGGCGCAGGAGCACCCCCGATTTCGGACCCCGATCGGAGCGTCGGAAATGGGGGCTGAGCGTGGCGATCGGCCGTTCGTCTGCTACATTGGCCCGTGCAGGCCCGAGTGGGTGCAGAGCAGGTGGTGACGGCCCGGTTTCGGCCCCCGCGAGGGGCACGCAATCGGCGTTTTTCGGGAGCCAGAACGCCTGTTTTGCGTATCGGTTTGGGTCGGCCTCGCGCTGCGAGTATGGTGTCGCGTCCTCCGGGCCGGCACGATGTCGGACGGTTTCGGGTGCCGGCACCCGGGGCGAGTGAGAACCTCTGTTGTACGAAGGAAGCGATCTTCCGATGAATGTGATGACCGACTCTCGTGCGGGTGATTCGATCGCGGGGCGGACGAGCTTCAGCCCGGACCACGAGCACAATCCTCATGAGACTCGCCTCGGCAAGTTCATGCAGGCGTGCATCAAGTTCGGCGGCTCGGACCTGATCGTGAAAACGGGTGTGCAGCCGAAACTCCGGCTCCGCGGTGCCCTCAAGCCGCTGGACACCGAGCCGGTCTCCAAGGAAGAGTTCCGCTCGATCGCCAAGGCCATCCTCAGCCAGGAACAGATGAACGACCTCGTGAAGTTCGGCTCGGTGGACTTCGCGTACGACTACGACGAGGACAACCGCTTCCGCGTGAACCTGTTCCAGACGCGTGGCTCGATCTCGATCGCCGCCCGTCTCATCACCTCGAACATCCTGCCCTTCGAGGGCCTGCACCTGCCGCCGGTCATGTCGGAAATCGCGATGCAGCCGCAGGGGATCGTCATTCTGGCGGGTGTGACGGGTTCGGGTAAGTCCACGACGATCGCCTCGATGCTTGACTACATCAACGAGCGCAAGCCGGTCCATATCGTCACGCTCGAGGACCCGATCGAGTACATCTTCAAGGACAAGAAGGCGACCATCCACCAGCGTGAGATGGGCATCGACTGCCTGAACTTCGAGACCGGCCTCCGCGCCCTCGTCCGCGAGAACCCGGATGTGGTGCTGATCGGCGAAATGCGTGACTCGGAGACCTTCGAGGCGGCTCTGCACGCGGCGGAAACCGGCCACTTGGTATTCGGAACGATCCACGCGTCGAGTGCGTCGCAGACCTTCGGTCGCATCTACGACCTGTTCCCGCCCGATGAGCGTGAGCAGGTCCGCAAGATCCTGGCGTACCAGATGCGGGCCATCGTGTACCAGAAGCTGCTCCCGACGCTGAAGCCGGATGTGGCCCGTGTTCCGGGCCTCGAGATCCTCATCAACACACCCTCGGTGACCAAGTACATCGCCGAAGGCCGGGAGAACGAGCTCGGCGACATCATCAAGAACCAGGAGTCGCGCCAAATGGGCATGATCGACTTCAACGGTTCGCTGGTGAAGCTGGTCGAGACCGAGTTCATCCACATGCGCGTGGCGATGGAGTCCACCCCGAACGCGGACGAACTCAAGATGCGTTTGAAGGGAATCAGCTAAACTGCCCCCGCCCCGCCCCGACCGCTCGGGGCGGGCCTTTCGTTCGCGGGCGATGCCCTCCCCGCGCAGAAACCCAGTCATCCGGACGACGCCCGACGGGGCACGTCCTCATCGGCGGCCGGACCGGTCGCCCAACGAGTTCTGGACCAGCCTATGACGGACCCGTCGCTGAATACCCTTCCCACGCTCGCTGCCGGGATGATCCTCGTGTCGTGGTGGAAGCCGATCCTCGTTGTCGCGGCGGTCGCCGCGTGGGCGTGGGTCATCGCATCGATCTACGACAAGGACGCCGCCCGCTGGTACTTCAAGCGCCAGGCCTGGAACGTCGGCCACCTGGTGGCGGGCATCGTCGCGGTCGCGATCGTGCTCGTCGCGCCGCTGTCGTTCTTCATCACGTTCCCGATCATGCTGGTCGTGCTCGCGCTGGATCTGGGGATCTACGCGTTCCTGAGGAACAAAGACAGCCGCGTTCCCGAGAAGCATCGCTGGTCGCTGGACTTCGACAGGATGGCCGAGGCCCGGGCGTCGAAGAAAGCCAACAAGAGCGCGAAGGGCATCACGATGACCTTCGAGTCACCGGACGGGCGCTTGCCTTCACCCCAACCCGAGACGCCGCAGTACGCGGTGCGTGTCGCGGCCGAGGGGCTGCTGAGCGCAACAGTCGACCTGCGCGGCTCGCAGCTCGACATCGTCCCCATCCGCAAAGATGTCTACGGAGCGACCTGCCTCGTCGACGGCCTGCGAACGCCGATCGAGCAGATCCCGGGGCAGCAGGCGGTGGCGGTGATCGACTTCTTCAAGGCGGCCGCGGGCCTCGATCTGGAGGACCGTCGGCGCAAGCTCAGCGGTGCGATGAAGTTCGGCGTCGGCGAGAGCGCGACGCAGGCCGCCCGCGTGACAACCAAGGGCACTTCGTCGGGCCTGACTCTGAGCGTGCTCATCAACCCCGAAGCACAGGTGCAGCGCCGCATCAACGAGCTCGGCTTGCTCCCGAACCAGCTCGATGAACTGAAGAAGATCGTTGAAGACGGCGGTGGTGTCGTGCTGCTCGCCGCGCCGCCGGACAACGGCCGGACGAGCACCATGTACTCGATGGTGCGTGCGCACGACGCGTACACCTCGAACGTGCAGACGATCGAGCTGGACCCGCAGGCTCCGATCGAGGGCGTGCGCCTGAACCTCTTCGACCCGCAGGAGGACGGCGCCGAGTTCTCGACCCTCGTCCGGTCGATCCTGCGTCGCGACCCCGATGTGGTCGCCGTCGCGGAACTGCCCGACGACGAGACCGCCAAGACGATCGCCCGCGCGGACCACGACCACACGCGGACTTACCTCAGCATGCGAGCCGATTCCGCACTCGCGGCGATCCAGATGTTCTGCCGCGCAGTCGGCGATCAGGAACTCGCGGCGAAGGCGCTGCGGGGCGTGGTCGCTCAGCGGATGCTCCGTCGCCTGTCGGAGAACGCGAAGATCCCGTTCCAGCCGACGCCCGAGATGCTCAAGAAGCTCGGCCTTCCCCCCGAGGTCAAGACGCTGTACCGGACCGAGGGCAAGGTGCTCATCAAGGACAAGCTCGAGCCGGATCCGGTGTCGAACGGCACCGGGTACTTCGGTCAGGTGGGCGCGTTCGCGGTGCACTACATCGACGATGAGGCGCGCAAACTCATCGCCGCGAACGACATCTCCGGACTGCGGGCGCTGTTCCGTCAGCGGAAGCAACCGAGCATCAACACCGCCGCGATGCAGCTGGTGGTCAAGGGCGACACCAGCGTCGAAGAAGTGCTGCGCGTGCTGCACAACCAGTCCAAGGGCTCCGGCTCGTCCGATCGCAAGTCTCCTGCTCCGGCTTCGGCCTGAGCTCGAATCCGTTCATTTCCCCTCGCTGCACTTGCCCCGGCCGTCCGGGCCGACGCAGAGGACCGTTCGACATGATTCTCAATGTTCTGACCATCGCGATGATGCTTGTGATCACCGGCCTCTGGTGCACGAGCCAGAAGGGTCGCGGCTTCTTCAGCTCCTTCCTGTGCATGGTGTGCGTGGTCGCCGCCGGTGCCATCGCCTTCGGCGTCTGGGAACCGGTGACCATGCTGATTCTGGAGAACGCGGGCGATGCCGGCAACGGGCTGGTTGAACGCATCGCCCCCACCGCCGCATTGCTGCTGCCGTTCTGCCTGGCGCTGGCAATCCTGCGCTTCTCCGTCGACGCGTTCGTCGGCAAGAATGTGGACTTCGACGATGCGACCAACTTCATCGGCGGCATGGTCTGCGGCGTGGTCTCCGCCGCCGTCACGACGGGAACGGTCATCGTCGCCCTGAACTTCCTAGGTGTCGGCAACAAACTGATGGGCCACGAATACATCGAGAACGAGTCTGGCAACCTCGTCTATACCTCGAGCCTGTGGGTCCCGGTCGACAAGATGACCGTCGCCATGTACGAGAAGCTCAGCACCGCCGGCTTCGCTTCCTCGACGCCGCTGGCCCAGTACGCACCGGACCTGCACGAGCAGGCCGCTCTTAGCCGCGCGGTTTTCGAGACCGAGAAGGACAACAAGACGTTCGTCGCACGAGCCTCGCTGACACCCGACGAACGCACGTTCCAGATCAAGGGGCGGATGACGACAACAGGTGCGAAGAACGATCTCCTGAGCGACCGCTGGTTCCCGGACCGGCAGCACAATGTTCGGACGGTCCAGGGCGAGCAACCCGCCGAGGGCTCGACTTCTGAGGTGATCTTTGTTCAGGTGCAGGCGGCCGGTGCTGCCGAAGCGAGCGGGCAGATCGTTTTCACGCCCGGCCAGATCCGTCTGATCGCCATCGACGGCGATGAGGGCGTGGCCATCCATCCCCACGCGGTGTTCGCCAAGGCCACCGAGAGCGCGGGCGTTCTAACCCGCTTCCGTTTCGACGACACGAACGAGACCATCGCCTCGCCCGGTCGCGGCGGCGAGCACGTCTTCGGCTTCGAGTTTCTCGTCCCGCCCGGCTTCTCGCCGGACTCGATCATCGTCCGCAACGTGCGTCGCTCGCTCGACGGCGTGTCCCGCTACCCCGAGACCGGCGAGGTGCTCGCGGGTGCAACCGCCCGTGACACCGCTGTCCTTGGCGGCGAGGTCATCGCGGCGCTGGATATCTCGATGGGCGGCATCGACCTGCCGGCGCCGGGCGGCACTCCGGTCGCGACCGACAACCCGACGCTGCAGACCTCGGCGGTCATCCAGACCCCTACGCTGCCGGACCGCTTCGGCGTCACCCTGAACCGGGAGCGAGGCCTCACGCTCGCCACCGTCCAGCGCGGTCGTTCTTCGACACAACTCGTCATCCGCAGCGGGCGGGCCACCTTCGGTGCCGACGAGATCGGCGGCGCGGTTGGAGCCTCGGACTCGGTTGCCAAGACCTTCGAGCAACCCGACGGCAAGCGCATCCTCATGATCCCGCTCAAGGAGCGTAAGCAGCCCAATATCACGGTGTTCGGTCGTGCGGTGCAGCAGCTCGGTACCAGCGGCCAGCCGCTGCTCTACGACCGCTCGTCGTCCCGCTACTTCCAGGCGTTCGGCTTTGTGCACATCGATACGAGCAACAATGTGACGATCCAGTACGACTTCACGAAGCCGGTGACGAACATGAGTGAGGACATGCCGGGCATGGTCATGAACGGGAACGACACGGGCATCTATCTTGTGTTCCTGATCGACCGCGGCGTTTCGGTCACCGACTTCGTGCTGAACCTGCAGGGCGAATCCGAGCCTCGTTACGCCGTCCGTTTCCAGCCGCCGATCCCCGCCGGCTGATCCGCAGCACCAGTTCACGGTTCAAAAACGAAAACCGGACGCCGAGGCGTCCGGTTTTTTGGTGCGCGGTTGTCGCTTGATCGGACGATGCGATCAGGCTGAGGCGGTTTCCTCTTCGGCCTTTTCGGCGCCGTCGCCCTCTGCGGCGGCCTTCTCGGCTTCCGCAGCGGCGGCCTCGTCGGTGAGTTCCGTTTCCTCGGGCTCTTCGTCGATTGCGAGCGGCGTGTCGGACTCGACGACGAGCGTCACGGTTGCTTCCAGGTCGCGCTCGGGTTTGACGGTGATGTCGAACTCGCCGACCCGCTTGATGGTCTGGCCGATGCGGACGTCGCGCGGGGCGACTTCGAAGCCCTGCTGCTCGAGCAGGTCGGCGATGTCCTGCTGGGTTACCGAGCCGTAGAGAAGACCTTGGTCGTTGCAGGCCTTCGTGACGGTCAAACGGAACTCGTTGAGCTTGCCGATCATCTTCTCGCGCTCGGCGCGGAGAGCGGCACGCTCGGCCTCGGCCTTGGCCCGCTTGTCGGCGAGCTGGGCGATGAGCTCCTGCGAGGGCGTCGTCGCGAGGCCGCGGGGCAGGAGGTAGTTCCGGGCGTAGCCGGTGCGCACGGTCACGACGTCGCCGACGATGCCGAGGCTGTCGACGTTCTCGAGCAGCAGGAGCTCGACGTTCTTACTGGTTGCCATGGTCTGGCTGTCCTTTCGGTGGCTCCGCGATCGCGGGCCTGGTGAAAGTTGAGGAGCTGGCCCGCGACGCTGCGTCGCGGTGGATCACCGGCCCCAACTCGATTTGAGATGCGATGCCGCAGGCATCGCGGGAATCGGCCGGGCGCGTCTCTCGACGCGACCGGTCGGAGATCGGTTCCGACTCAGAACGGGATGTCGTCGTCGTCGAGAGCTTCGTACGCGGGCGAGGTCTGCTGGCTCGATCCGTAGGAATCGTTGTCCGAGGACGAGTAGCCCGAGCCGCCGCTGGGGCCGCCGTCACCTGAACCGCCGCGTGAATCAACGAACTGGAAGTCGTCGACGACGACCTTCAGCTTCGAGCGGTTCTGGCCGGACTGCTTGTCCTCCCACTTGTCGAGACGGAGCTTGCCCTCGATAAAGACCGGACGGCCTTTGCCCAGGTACTGCGCCATGACCTCGGCCTTGCGACCGAAGACCTCGCAGTCGATGAAGTTTGCGCGCTCCTGCCACTGCTCGTTGCGGTCCTTGTAGCGTTCGTTCACGGCGAGCGTGAACTTGCCGACGCTGCCGCCGCTGGGGAACTGGCGCATCTCGATGTCGCGGGTCATGTTTCCCATGAGCAGGACTTTGTTGACATTGCCAGCCATCGTGCCTCCGGCGTTCGAACAGGGAAAGGGCCGGCCCCGCGGGTCGGGGCCGGGCGAGGAACCATCGTATCAGACCGTGCGAGCCGGACACCGCCGGCGGCACAGGAAGAAGCCGGATCAGGCCGAGGTCTCGGCTTCCTCCTCGGCTGGGCTCGACTCGGCCGGGGCAGCGGCTGCCTTGTCGGCGGCTTCTTGCTCGGCCATATCCGCGGCCAACTTCTCGGCACGCAGCTTCACCTCGTCGGCGAGCTGCTCCTGGCCGTCGGCGGCACGCATCTCCTCTTCGCTGAGGTGGTCGCAGCGAAGGACCATCACGCGAAGGATGTCGTCGGAGAGGTGGGCCTGACGCTCGATGATCTCGACGTTGACCGGGTCGGCGCTGAAGTAGGTCAGGAAGTAGACGCCGCGCTTCTGCTTCTTGATCTCGTAAGCGAGGCGGCGCTCGTCCCATTTCTTGAAGGCGATGATGTCGGCTTTGCCTCGTCCGAGCACTTCCTTCACATGATCGACGGCGGCGCCGAGGTCGTGAGCGGCGGCCTGGGAAACGAGGAACATGGCCTCGTAGTTGTTCGTGCGTCCTTTGGACTCTGCCATGGTGTGAACTCCCTATGGGTTCTGAGGTTGAAGCCCCGACGCACCGGCCGGAGCAGGGTTGTGATTGGTATCAGCGGGACGACGGAGCATCGCCCGCGTTGTTGTTGGTGAACCAGCCTGGATGGATCTCCCCGGGCTGTTTGGTTTCATCCGAAGACGGCTCGGCCGCGGACGCCGTGGGCTCCGGCTTCGGTTTGGGCTTCTTCTGCTCGTCCGGGGCGTTGAAGGCGTTCATCGCGGCGATCGCTCCCTGGTGGACCCATGTCCGCGCGGCGTCGACGCATGTTTTCATCGCCTTCTCGATCTGGCCCATCTGCTCGTCGGTGAACCGACCGAGCACGTAATCGACCTGCGGGATGATGCCCGGCGGGTCGATGCCGATACGGAGGCGGGCGTACGCGCTCGTGGAGAGCATCTGCTGGATGCTCGCCAGGCCGTTGTGCCCGCCGGTGCCGCCCTTGGCCCGGATGCGGATCTGGCCGCAGGATAGGGCGACGTCGTCGACGAGGACGAGGATATCGGCTTCGGGATCGAGTTTGTAGAACCGAACGGCATCGGTCACCGCGCGGCCGGACAGGTTCATGAAGGTGACCGGCTTAAGCAAAACGACCTTCTCTGCAGCCCCGGAACCATCGGCGTTCTCGGCGAGCCTGCCCTCGACCATCAGGGACTGGAACTTGCTCTTCCAGATCTCCGAAGGTGCGCAGACGTCCCGGAGCCGATCGACGGCCATGAAACCCGCGTTGTGACGGGTTCGCTCGTACTGAGCTCCGGGGTTGCCGAGTCCGACGATGAGTTTCATATCCGGTCAGCGGATGACGCCGCTTACTTCTCCTTCTTCTTGGGCTCGTCGTCGTCGTCGTCCTTCTTGGCCTTGATCACCTCGGGTTCCGAACCCTCGGCCGTGATCGCTTCGCCTTCGGTGCCTTCGTCTTCAGACTCGGCCTTTACGTCGATGATGACCACGACGGTCTCGGGATCGCAGTCGAGCTTGAGGCCCTCGGGAAGAGTGATCTCGCCGGCGGTCATGTGCTCGTCGGCGCCGAGGCCGGAGATGTCCAGTCGAATCTCGTCGGGGATGTCCGAGACACGGCAGGTGACGGGGATCTCGTTCATCTTCTGGACGAGGACCGCGCCGGCGGTCTTGAGCCCCTTGGCGTCACCCACGAGATGCAGGTGAACGTTCGCCTCGACGACATCGTCGAGGTTGACGCGGATCAGGTCGCAGTGGACGACATTGGTGCCGAGGTAGTCGAACTGCAGGTCCTTGAGCAGCACGGTCTGCGTCTTGGACTCTTCGGAGAGTTCGATGTTGAACACGCGCTCGCCCGACTCGAAGAAGCGGATGGCTTCCTTGTGATCGAGGCTGAGGTGCGCGGGGTCTTTGCCTTGGCCGTAGAGAACGCAGGGCAGCTTGCCCGCGCTGCGCTCACGCTTGGCGTAGCGGGAGCCCTTCTTCTCGCGGCGTTCGGCCTGCAGGGTGTGGGTTGCTTGCATGACTTCAATCTCCATTCAGAACCGGGACGCTCCCGGCGGAAGTGTGTCTGTCTCTTTGACTCAGCGTTTGCTCTCGGCGAAGTTCCGGAAGAGGGCGCTGATGGACTGGTTGTGATGAATATGGTGGATCGCGTCGGCGAAAAGCTTGGAGATGCACAGCACCTCGATGCGATCTTCGATGTCCTTGAAGCGGTCGTCGCCTTCGAGTGTCTCTCGGGGGATGGTGTTGGTGACGATGACGCGCTCGATCGGGCTGGCCTTGATCTTCTCGACGGCCTTGCCAGCGAATACAGCGTGAGTCGCGGCAACGGTGATGCTCTTCGCCCCGTGCTTCTTCACGAGGGCGGCGGCTTCGCAGATCGTGCCGCCGGTCGAGATCATGTCATCGACCATGAGCACATCGCGACCCTCGACAGAGCCGATGATGTGCTGGCTTTTGACCGTGTCACCAGAGACGCGACGCTTGTCGATGATGGCGAACTCGGCGCCAAGCATCTCGGCGTAGGCGTTGCCCATCTTCACGTTGCCGACATCGGGGCTGACCACCACGAGGTTCTTGGTGTATTCGGGGCGGCTCTGGAAGTAGTCGAGAAAGATCGGCGAGCTTGCGAGGTGATCGACGGGGATATCGAAGAACCCCTGGATCTGCGCCGCGTGCAGATCGAGCGTGAGCACGCGGTTGAAGCCCGCTTCGACGATGAGGTTCGCGATCAGTTTCGCGGTGATCGGCGTGCGCCCGGCTTCCTTGCGGTCCTGTCGCGCGTAGCCGAAGTACGGCACGACTGCCGTGATCCGGCGGGCGGACGCGCGGCGCAGGCAGTCCGCGAAGATCAGCAACTCCATGATGTTTTCGTTGACCGGGTCGCAGGTGGAAAGCACCACGAAGCAGTCTCGGCCTCGGACGTCTTCTTCTGTGCGGACGATGATCTCGCCGTCGGGGAAGATGTCGGTGCGGGCCTGGCCGAAGGGCATGTCCAGATGCTCGCAGACCTTCTCCGCCAGCGTGATCTGGTGGCGTCCCGCGAAGACCTTCACTCCGAACGCGTCGTTCCACGCCATATCAGCGACCCTCCGAACCGGCCGTTTCAAGCCGCGCACGCATGATGCGGTCCACCTCGGCGAGCTGCTCAAGCGTGTTGATCGAGAGCACATCGGCCGGCGGCACAGCCTCGATGACCTCGACCCGCTCGCCCGATTCGAGCAGAAGCGCCGGGACATCGGTGATGTAGTACTCGCCGCTGACCGGGTTCCGCTCGACGCGCTTGAGGGCGTCGAACATGGCCTTGCAGTCGAACAGGTAATAGCTGGGGTTGATCTCGTTGATCTTGAGCTGCTCGGGCGTGGCGTTCTTCTGCTCAACAATGCCGACGAAACTCCCGCCGGCGTCGCGGACGATGCGTCCGTAGCCGGTCGGATCGTCGATGCGAGAGGTCGCCATGGTCGCGACAGCGCTGGTGGACTCTTGCCGCTCGCGGATCTGAGCCAGGGTGTCGGCACGGATGAGCGGTCCGTCGCCGGCGAGCACGAGGACGCCGTGGCCCTGCTCGGAGCGTTCGGTTTCGAAGAGCGATCCGGCTTCGATCACCGCGTGGCCGGTGCCGAGTTGCTCGTTCTGGACCGCGAACTCGATGGTGGCCGGCGCGATCTCGGACTGAACATCAGCGAGCGCCCGGCGAACGACATCCTGCTGATAGCCGACGACGACCACGATGCGCGTGCACCCGGCCTGTGCGCAGGCGCGGACCACCCAGCGGACCATCGGTTCGCCGGCCACTTCGTGGGCGACCTTCGGAAGGTCTGACTGCATGCGGGTGCCTTTGCCCGCGGCCAGGATGAGTGCAGAGAATGACTTCATAAGCAGATCGTGCGCTTCCCCGCCCGGATCAATGGACGAAAAGCTGGCCCGCAGGGATTCGAACCCCGACCGACTGGACCAAAACCAGCTGTGCTACCGTTACACCACGGGCCAGTGGTGATTGCGAACAGGTATTGCCCGTTCGCGTAAACCTCCGATGTCGTGCCCAATGGAGACTGGGCGGGTGAACCACGTTGCGCGGTTCACCTTCGAACGACGAAGGCGACCGCGGCTGACTCTCCCAAGAGCTGGACCGTGCCAAGCCGCGTCGGCACGACCCTTACCCGCGCCTCGTCGGCTTGACGCCGACTCGTCACGGGAGGCTCCACTTCGTGGAGAGGGACGGTGAGTGTATCGAAACGACGGATCGACCGCCAGCAAGCGGGCCGTCAGCAGGATCAGTCGGGGGTCTCGGACTCGCTATCGGGTTCGGACTCGAGTCGGAGGGCCTCGGCGCTGATCAACTCGTAGCAGGTGGCGAGCAGACCCACCAGGGGGAATTTGCCCTCCTCGAACGGGCTCGGACCGAGGCGACGGAGGAGCGGGTAGCTGATTTCCGGCTTGCGAATGGGTATTTCGAGGCCGCGCAGCTCCGGCCCGGCGTCCCAGAACGACCCGGCCATGGCTTCCAAGGGTGCCTCGACGTCCCCGGTTTCCGACGGCGGAGGCGGGCTGAACGCGGGGACGAGGCCGGTCGTCGAACTGGTGACCGCCCGGCGTTGGCGCAGTCGCTCGATGACCTGATCGCGGGCGATGCCCCGCAGGTCGAGCAGGATGAACGGGTCTGCATCGACGGCCTCGGTCAGGAGCATCGCGAGGCAGGCGCCGTGCTTGCACGGCTGGGCTTCGTTGCAATTGCATGTGACCGAGATGATCTCGCCCTCGGCGGGCGCCAGAGCCGCACCGTGCTGTCGGAAGACCGCGTCGATCTCGTTCGGGAACTCGCCTGAGAGCAGGCGGGCGTTCAGGAGCGGATCGGAGACCAGGGCGTCGATCACCTTCTCCCACTGCTCGATCGTGACGTGCTCGAGGGAGATGCTGGCTTCGTACGCTTTGAACCGACGCCCCTGCACTTCGGCCTTGATCGCTCCGACCTCGATCTTGAACGCCCGGGTCTGGCCCCTCTGCGCGTAGTCGCGGAAGGCCTCGGCCCGGACTTCCTCTGAAAACGTCCCGTTGATCGCTCCAACGAACGGAGCCGCGAACGGCGACAGACCCTCGGGCGGCCATGAATCCGCACCGACTTTGAGACCGGCACGAACCCGACGGGGGTACTCCGCGCGTTCCGGTGTGCGCCGGGTGAACCCGGATTCGGTGGAAGCACGCTTGCCGCCGGGCTTGCGGATGTAGGCCGAGAGATCGTCCTTCGGTGTCTCGGCTTCCTTGGCCCGCTTCTGCATGGCGGCGTACCGCTCCATTGCGCTCATGGGCTTGTCGTCGCTCGGGTTGGAGTCGTTCTTCGTGGGCATGGGGTGTCTTCGGGCCGTCAGTTGGCGGCGTCCTCGAAGTCTGCAGCGCTCGGCACGAATTCCGAGAGCGGCTCGTCGTAGGCGTCCGGACGCAGCTGGAGCACGTCGCGGAGTTGCGCGGTGGAGAGTTCGGTGAGCCAGTCCTCGCCGGCGCCGATGATGTCCTGCGCGAGGGCGACCTTGGACTCGATCATCTGGTCGATGCGCTCTTCGAGCGTGCCGCCAACCATGAACTTGTGCACGTTGACGGTCTTCTTCTGGCCGATGCGGAACGCGCGGTCGGTCGCCTGGTTCTCGACGGCGGGGTTCCACCAGCGATCGAAGTGGAACACATGCGACGCGGCGGTGAGGTTCAGACCCACGCCACCGGCCTTGAGCGACAGAAGGAAGATCGGCGCCGAGCCATCGGCCTTCTGGAACCGCTCAACCATCTTCTCACGCTGCTTCTGGGGCACGCCGCCGTGCAGGAACAGCACGTCGCGGTCGAACGTGTGGCGGATCATCGCGCTGAGCAGGTGGCCCATCTGGCGGAACTGGGTGAACACCAGCGCCTGGTCGCCTCCGGAGATGACCTCATCGACCATCTCGAGCAGGCGGATGCACTTGCCCGATCGGGAGGCCTGCGGGACGCCCTCGGCGAGTGTGATCTCGTCGTCGTCGGTTTCCTTGAGCAGGAGCGTCGGGTGGTTGCAAATCTGCTTGAGGCGGATGAGCGTAGTGAGCACGATGCCGCGCCGCCGGATGCCCTCGGCGCGCTCGACCTCGCCGAGCATCTCCTTGACGGTGGCTTCGTACATCTGGGCCTGCTCGGTCGTGAGGCGACAGAACTCCTTGGACTCGAGCTTCTCGGGCAGGTCGGAGATGACCGTCGGGTCCGTTTTCAGGCGACGCAGGATGAACGGCTGCACGAGTTGGCGGAGCTGCTGGGCCCGCTGTTTGTCGCGGTAGCGTTCGACCGGGATGGAGAACGTGCGTCGGAACTCGCCGGGCGTTCCGAGGAAGCCGGGGTTGCAGAAATCGATGATCGACCAGAGCTCACTCAAACGATTCTCGAGCGGCGTACCGGTGAGGGCGATTCGGCGCGGGGCGTCGAGTTGGCGGACCGCCTGCGACTGCTTCGCCGAGGGGTTCTTGATGTTCTGCGCTTCGTCGAGCACCACGCGGTGCCAGTGGACCTGACCGAGCATCTCGCGGTCGCGGTGGGCGAGGGCGTAGGTCGTGATGGTCACGTCGTGTTCGCCGGCGGCCTTGACGAATTCTTCCCCGGTCTCGCGGTCGGCGCCGTGGTGGATCATCAGACGCAACGAGGGCGCAAACTTGCGGGCTTCGCGCATCCAGTTGCCGACGATCGACATCGGGACGACCAGCAGCGTCGGTCCGACCGGGTCTTCCTTGAGGCCAGCTTCGATCGCGGCCTTGTGCTGGTTTCTCTCAAGAACGAGCAGCGCGATGAGTTGAATCGTCTTGCCGAGACCCATGTCGTCGGCCAGACAGGGACCGAGCCCCATCTGGTCGAGGAATGCCAGCCACGACAGCCCCTTCTGCTGGTACGGACGCAGTTCGCCCTTGAAACCCTCGGGCACGTCGAGCAGCGTCATGGATCGATTCTCCATGTCGCTGAGCAGCGTGGCGGCCCAGCCTGTCGCGTCGATCCCGAGGATCGGCAGGCCGGCCTGGGACATCCCGCCGCCGAACGCCATACGCAGAGCGTCGCCGATCTTCATCTGCCCGCCCGGGTTGGCGTGGATGAACTCGACGGCGGCTTTCACGTCTTCCGGGCGGACCTCCACCCACTGACCGTTGATGCGCACGAGCGGCGATTTCTGGTTCGCGAGATTCTCAAACTCCTTGAGCGTCAGTGGGTTGTCGCCGATGGCGAGGTTCCACTCGTACGACACCAGCGCGTTCAGACCGAGGCGGGCAGCTCCCACCGCTCCCGGCGTGCCGCCGGCGTTGCCATCGGGATCGAGTTCCGGGGATTGGATGGAAAGGCGACCGCCTATGCGCGCGGCGGGTGTATCCCACCAGAGCGGTCGCTCGACGCCGAAGCCCTGCTCCTCAAGAAGCGGCGCGACCTCGCGGAGGAACTCGTAGGCCTTGGTCGTCGGCAGATCGACGATGGTCGGCTCGGACTCGCTGAGCGCCGCTTCGAGAGGCTTGTACAAGCGAGCGGCCCGGGCGAGTTCGGCGAGGATCAGTTCCTTCGGGTTGTCGAGTCGCAGCCCCTCGATCGTGCAGGAGTCGCCACGCAGCACCCAGAGGTCTTCGGCTTCGAGGATCGCGTTTGGGTTTTCGACCGACTGCAGCGAGAACGTGATCGACCAGAGCACTTCGTCGCCGGGCGTGCCGAAGACCTGATCGTCGGCGTCGTCAAAGAGCAGCGGTTCGTGGAGCGAGAGGCGCAAACGCCACTCGCCGGAGATGCCTCGGTCTTCGAGGCCTCCCACCCAGTGACGAACGCTCCGGAACATCCTTGCCGGATCGCTCGGCGCGGCGTTGACATCGCCGGACTGGTCGAGCAGGCCGCGCAGCCATTCAACATGCGGATCCCCGGGCTGGGCCCGTTTCCCGGCGAGCGATGTGCTCATCGCCTCGCCGCGGAGCACACGACGGGAGGCGTGATCGACGATCGAACCGATGAACGAGGTGGTGATCGCCCAGGCTCCGTGCTCCAGATCGTCGATTTGGGCTCGCGCTACGGCGGGCATGGAGCGGAGCAATCTCGTCACACGCTCGGCTGTCGCTTCATCGCTGAACCACGGTCGCCAGGCCGCCTGCAACTGCCCGCTGTCGTCCTGCAGGAGCATCGGGACGAATCGCTGCTCGACCAGAAGCGCGACGCCGAGGCGGGCGGCGCTGAGGAACCAGCGAGCCGAATCGCCGATGTGCACAATGTGCGCTGAGCCCGGCGACATGCTCGGATGGGCTTCTTCATCGAAGGCCCGGTCGTGATCGCGGACCGAGAGTTCCGAGAGCCGTTCGAGGAGGCGGGGCGCGCGGTCGGCGTCGATGGCGACGGTCTGTATCTCCCAGTCGCCAAAAGAGGCCGCCTCGACCAGTTCACTCTGACGCGTGGCGTGGCCGGTCCAGTGCGCGAGCTGCGGCGACTGGAAAGGACGCCCGTCGTGCTCCGGGAGGCGAAGAGTCAGCGACGCGGGCTTCGCGTCGGCGTGCTCGCCCAGAAGAGGACGGAGCAGTTCGAGGAGTTCCGCAGACGCAACCGTCGCCGGGTGCGGGCGGTTCTCGCCCTGAATCTCGGGGCGGTCATCGGAGCATCCGTGAAGGGATGAACGTTCGGCCCACAGGTGGAGCCTGCCCTTGCTGGCGTTGGCGTGCAGGACCAGCAGGGTCTGGGCGGATTCCGTCTTCGGGGTGCTCGGCATCGGTTCCTGGCGTGTGGCCCGCGTCGGGCTGAGGAAGCGGCGTTTGGCGGCGCTGCTGTGCGAATGGGAACCCTGGGATTCGAACCCAGAACCAACGGCTTAAAAGGCCGCTGCTCTACCGTTGAGCTAGATTCCCTCTTCCCGCAAGGGCGAAACCCGCGCGAAGAGGCAAAGTGTAACCAAACTGCTCTTGCCAGTCAGCCCGTCGGTGCTGATCTTCCTGTCGATCACCAACACCGCGCGGATACACTCCGTTCATGCGTCAGCATTCGCAGCCATTCGACCCACGCGAGCCGGTGCCGGGATGGACGGTCGAACGCCACCTCGACGCGTTTGCCACAGGGTATTTCCCGATGGCCATCAGCCATCTGGAACTGGATCTCATCGGTTGCGCGGATGGCGCAAGCGAAGACGAATGGCTCGAACTGGCCCGCAAGGACCCTCAGGCCGTCGGTATCGATAACACCCAGCGTGAGATCGGTGAAGTGCACTGGTACATGCCCCGCTTCCGGGCGGTGCTCCCGCTCACGCCGGACGACGGGCTCCATGTGCCCAGAAAAATCAACAAACTGCTCCGTCGGGGACAGTTCGAGTTCCGAACAGACGGCGAATTCGAGGAAGTCGTCCGACGCTGCTCTCGGACCCGCGCCGACACGGATCGCCCATGGATCGACCGCCGCATCTTTGCGATGTACCAACACCTGCACTCCGCTGGCCACGCGCATTCACTGGAGGCTTGCCGACGCGATCCGGGCACCGGCGAACTCGTCCTGGTCGGAGGCGTCTACGGCCTCTCAATCGGCTCGATCTTCTTCGCCGAATCCATGTTCCATGACCCGCGTCCGCGTCTGGAGAACGGTGAGCCAGACCCGCTCGACGGCTCGAACGCGTCGTCCTGCGCACTCATCCGCCTCTGCAGACACCTTCAGGATTGCGGCTACACGGTTCTGGATGTGCAAATGAAGAACGATCACACGCAGCGGTTCGGCGTGATCGAAATGCACCACCGGGCGTTCGATCGGGTGCTCGACCACGCGGTGCGCGATGAGGATCGCTGGCAGCCACTCGAATCGACCTGACCTACGCCTCGACGCGCCGCACCCGTCGCTGCCTGCTTCTCCACCACTTCCGGTCTCTCACGCGCAGCTGCTTTGGCAGCGCCTGCGGATCCGGGAAGCGACCGGGAGCGGATTCTGGCTGCCCCAGCCCCGTCATGAGCATCTCACGGACCGAACGCACCTGCTCCTCGGAGTACCCCTCAATGCCGATCTCGACCGTGGCGGGGTCGTCTCGCCAACGGTAGGAGCGGAACAGCCGATCCCAGATCGACAGCACCGCCGAGAAATTTGAGTCCGTCTCCGGCTCCCATTGAGAGTGATGGATCACGTGCATGTGTGGTGTAACGATGAACACGCGCATCACGCGATCCACCCAGACCGGCAGGCCGACATCGGCGTGGTGGAACATCGCGACCGGGAGCAGGACGAGGTTGTAGAGCAGCACGTGCTCAATCGACACGCCGAGGATCGCGTAGACCGGGAGCGAAAGCAGGCACTGGACCGCGACCTCGCAGAAGTGAAAGCGCATCGCGACGGTCGCCTCGAACTTGTCCGCGTTGTGATGGAGGACGTGGAACCGCCAGAGCAGCGGGACCTTGTGGGCCATCACGTGAAAGGCGTAGTGCCAGAAATCGAGCAGGCAGAACGCCGCGATCGCCAGCACCACCGCTCCCCACGCCCCGCTCGGCACGAGCGGCGCCACCCAGTTGATCACCCCGAAGTCCACACGCCCGGTCCACTGCGTGACCAGCAACGTAAGCCCGGCGAACAGGCCCGCGATGACCCCGTTCGGCACCGCCAGAAACAGGTTGCGCAACCGAAGACTCCACGGCACCCGCTGTTCGCCGTGCGGCCAGATCGATGGCACGATCGCCTCGGCGATCCACAGAACCCCGAGCACCGCAGCGGCCACGAACGGCGTCAGTAACTGGAACTCCTCCCGCATGACCCTTCAGACGTCCTTTCTGCCGCGATACGGCGTCGCGACATCGGACGGTAGGTTTCCCGAACATGAGTGTCTGGCCGGGACGGGGCCCGACTCCCCTACGAAACGGTCGGTTTTCCCGAGTGCCGACAGCGGAAACACCGGTTTCGATGCGTCGTTCTCGGTACGATGCCCGGCCCGCGCTTCCGCCTGAGGCAGACCGGGCTCCCCTTAAACGCATCCGATCTCTGGAGAACAGGCCGCCATGGCGACCGAAGCTGGAATTGTTGGCCTCCCCAATGTGGGCAAATCGACGCTGTTCAACGCTCTCACCGCGGCGGGCGCGCTCGCCGCGAACTACCCGTTTGCAACGATCGAGCCGAACGTCGGCATCGTGAACGTGCCCGACCCCCGGTTGAAGGTGATCGCCAGCTACATCCCGCCTCAGAAGTTGATCTACGCCGCGCTGCGCCTCGTGGACATCGCCGGCATCGTCGCCGGCGCGAGCAAGGGCGAGGGCATGGGCAACAAGTTTCTCAGCCACATCCGCGAGGTGGACGCGATCTGCCACGTCGTCCGCTGCTTCGAGAAGGCGCCCGGCGGAGAGGACATCACCCATGTCTCGGGCAAGGTCGATCCGATCAGCGACATCGAGACCATCGACACCGAATTGCTGCTGGCCGACCTCGAAACCGTCGAATCCGCTCTTCCGAAGGCCGAGCGGGCGGTCAAAGGCAAAGACCCCGAGGCGATCATCCGCCTGTCCGTGCTGAAGAAGCTGCAGCCGGTGCTGGCCGAAGGCCGCCCGGCGCGTGTGCTCGTGGAACAGAACGCCTTCGAGACCGCCGACGAGCGCCGGGCCCTGAAGAGCCTGGGCATGCTCAGCGCCAAACGGGTGCTCTACATCGCGAACGTGGACGATTCGGATGTCCTCGGTGAGGGCCCGCTGGCCCAGCAGGTCCGCGAGCATGCCGCGAAGGAAGGCATGCAGGTCGTTCCGGTCTGCGCAAAGATCGAGTCCGAGCTTGCTGAACTGGACGAGGCCGATCGAGACGAAATGCTCGCAGACCTCGGTCTCGACGAACCGGCGCTGCACAAGGTTGCCCGCGCCATCTACGAACTGCTCGGCCTGCAGTCGTACTACACCGCCGGCGAGAAGGAGGTCCGTGCCTGGACCATCCCGACCGGCGCGACCGCACCGCAGGCGGCGGGCGTGATCCACACCGACTTCCAGCGTGGCTTCATCCGCGCCGAAACCTACAGCGTGAACGATCTGGTCGAGCTCAAAAGCGAAAAGGCCATCCGCGAAGCCGGGCGTATGCGAGTCGAGGGCAAGGAATACATCATGCGCGACGGCGATGTCGTGCACTTCCTGTTCAACACCTGAACCGACGGATCATTCCGGGTCGACAATCGCCTCGAGTTCGACTTCGACGAGCGCGTTCGGAGCCGCGAGCCCCTTGATCTCGATCATCGTGGCGACCGGGGCGACATCGCCAAAGAACTCGCGGTGCCCGCGTCCGACCTCGTCTTGATCACGCAGGTGCAGGATGTACATCCTTGTCCGAACGACGTCTCCGCGTGAAGACCCGACCTGCTTCATCGCGCGCTCGATCTTCTCAAGCGCCGCGATCGTCTGGAGGTACGGCGAGTGAGCGTGAAGGACCTCGCCGTTTTCGTCGACCGCCAGCGTGCCGGCGGCGAAAACGTGGTTGCCCTTGCGGACAACGCGGCTGTAGCCGACCCGCTGCTCCCAGATGCTCCCGCTGGAGATGTTCCGGCGTTCCATATTTGAGCCCTCAGACCAGTCGCTGCGTGCACGGGCGCTTCGGTGTCAAAAGAGAGTTGTCGATCGGCCCGCGGGAGGCGACGAACACGGCGCGACTCAGCGCCTTCTTGTTCTCATCGGAAGCCGAAGGCGGGGAGCTTTCCCAGTCCAGCGGAAACTCCGGGTGCGCCGGCTGTGTCAGCGGGTAGTAGACGTGCTCGAAGTGCTCACGCAGCCGCGCTTCAACCCACGGACGGGTCGGGCGACAGCCGTAGCCGCTGACCGCCTGCGACGCGTGGGCCTGCGTCTCCTCAACTGTGTTCAGCGCCTCGTTCTCGCCGAAACTCACGCACAGTTCGACCAGCATCATCTCGCCGGCGCAGCCGGCCAGGTACCGGATCGCTTCGGTCGGATCGGACAGGTGATAGAGCAGCCCGTAGCAGTGCACGATGTCGTAGCCAGAGGGCGAACCCGCCGGCGGATGCTCCAGATCGATCGCTTCGAGCGTCACACGGCCATCGCCGGCGAACCGCTCGCGCATCACGCTCAGGTTCTCCTCGCGCGGCTCCGATGCGTGCACGCTGCAGCCACGATCGAGATAGAACTGCGTGTGATCGCCGATTCCCGCGCCCGGCTCGAACACCCGCTTGTTCACCAGATCGAGCCCGAGCGACGCGAGGTGCTCGAGGCGCCGGGCGGTGTGGCGCAGGTAGTGGTTCGAGTGGAACACCTCGGTCGGTGTCTTGCGATGCTTGGACTTCGTGAGCAGACCCATCGGTGCTTCCTCAGAGGCTTAGAGGCGGGTGACGTCGGCCGAGTAGTTCGGAGACTCTTTGGTGATGCGGATGTCGTGCGGGTGGCTCTCCACCATCGAAGCCGAGGTGATCCGAACGAACTGGGCGTGCTGCCGGAACGCGTCGACCGTCTCGCAGCCGCAGTAACCCATCGCTGAACGCAGGCCGCCGACGAGTTGGTAGACGTAGTCGGACAGCCGCCCGCGATACGACACCAAGCCCTCGACGCCCTCCGGCACAAACTTGATCTGCGCCAGATCGCCGCGCCGATTGGCCTCGGTGATCTTGTCCGACTGGCCGTAGCGATCCGCGGAACCCGCGAACATCGCGCCCTCCGAGCCCATGCCCCGGTACGTCTTGAACCGGCGTCCCTGGCTGATCACCAGCTCGCCCGGGGCCTCGTCCAGGCCCGCGAAGAGCGAGCCCATCATCACTGTGTTCGCGCCCGCCGCGATGGCCTTGGCGATGTCGCCCGACTGGCGGATACCGCCGTCGGCGATCACCGGCACTCCGGCGTCTTTGCACACGCTCACCGCGTTCATCACCGCCGTGATCTGCGGCACGCCAACGCCCGTGACCACCCGCGTCGTGCAGATCGAGCCCGGACCGATGCCGACCTTCACGGCGTCCGCGCCGGCGTCGATCAACGCCCGCGCTGCCTCGGCCGTCGCTATGTTGCCGGCGATCACCTGCAGGTCCGGCCACTTCGCCTTGACCTGACGGACTGTCTCGAGCACGTTCTCGGAATGCCCGTGCGCGGTGTCCACGGTGACGACGTCGACCTCGGCAGCGATAAGTGCTTCGAGGCGGTCAAACTGGAAGACCCCCACTGCCGCACCGCAGCGCAGGCGTCCGCGGCTGTCGCGACAGGCACGAGGAAATCGCTCGACCTGATCGAGGTCGCGCATCGTGATCAATCCAGCCAGGTTGAAGTCATCATCAACGAGGATCAGCTTCTCGACCTTGGCCTTGTGCAGCAGGCGACCGGCATCCGCGAGCGTCGTCGTGGGCGGAGCGGTCACGAGGTTGTCCTTGGTCATCACATCGCGGACGAGCTGCGAACCCGAGTCGATGTACTTGAGGTCGCGCTCGGTCAGGATGCCGACGACCTTGCCGCCGGTCCGCAACCCGAGGTCGCCGCCCTCCACAACCGGGAAGCCGCTGACGTTGTGCTCGTACATCGCCTGGCGTGCCTCGGCGATGGTGTTGTCTGGGCCGAGCGTGATCGGGTCGGTGATCACGCCGTTCTCGGATCGCTTGACCTTGCTGACCTCGAGCGCCTGCGCCTCGGGCGGCATGTTCTTGTGGATGATGCCGATGCCGCCCTCCTGGGCAAGAGCGATCGCCAGCGAGGACTCTGTCACGGTGTCCATCGGTGCCGAGACCAGCGGGATGTTCAACCGGATGCCGCGCGTGAGTTGGGTCGCGACGTTGACAGTCCCGGGGGTCACTGTGCTGTGACGCGGGACGAGCAGGACATCGTCGAACGTGACGGCCTCGCCGAGGAATTTGTGCTGCATGGGATGGGCGTGGAGCGGATCGAGCGTCGCTGCGTAGTCTTCCATCTGCAGATTCTCGCCGAGCCGACCGACAGCGTCAAACCCGATGCACGCCGGTTCGTGTCAAATCAACCACATCGCCGATTCAAGGTGTTATGCCCGTTTCTTCGCCCGTCATCGGGATCACGACGCTGGTGGATGAGCCGAACACTCGCATCCGCCGCGCCTACGCCGACGCCGTGTTCCGCGCCGGTGCCACACCGATCCACCTCCCCGTCCCCCGCCCCGAAGACCGCGACCGCGCCGTCGCCCGCTATCTCGACCTCTGCGACGGCTTCGTGCTCACCGGGGGCTTCGACCCCGCAACGGAGCGTTACGGCCAGCCGACCGACCCGCGTGTCACCCGCGAACACCCGGACCGTCAGGCCTTCGAGGAGGCGCTGCTGAACGCCCTTGACCAACGGACACGGACCCCGGTCCTCGGCGTCTGCCTGGGCATGCAACTCATGGCTCTCCACGCCGGCGGCACGCTCAATCAGTGGATGAGCGACACCGTGCCTTCCCACGCGGCGCACTACGACGACCATGTCCACCGAATCATCCCGGAGATCGATCCCGCACCGATCGCCGCGGGAGAGGTCACGAGCTGGCACCGACAGTCCGTCAGCGACCCCGGGCGCCTCCGGGTCGTCGCTCGCGCTGAGGACGGCGTCATCGAGGCGGTCGATCTGCCCGATCGCGCGTTCTACCTCGGGGTCCAATGGCACCCGGAGCGCACCCGCCATGATGCCCTCGGCGACGCGATCTTCCGGGCGCTGGTCGAGCACTGTCGCCAGCCCGCTTCGCGCTGACCGGCTACATTCGCACCATGCCGAAGCAGACCAACCTGTTCACCGTTCGCCCGGATTCGCCGCTCGTCGCCCCATCCATTCTCTCCGCCGATTTCGCATCCCTCGGCGAAGACTGTCGCCATGTGCTCGACGCAGCGCCCGATGGAGCGGGCGCCGACCTGCTCCACATCGATGTCATGGACGGCCATTTCGTACCGAATCTCACGATGGGCCCAGCCCTCGTGAGATCGCTCCGGGATGCGCTGCCCAAGGCGTTCTTCGACGTCCATGTGATGGTCACCGACCCGGTTCAGTATGTGGAACCCTTCGCCGAAGCGGGTGCGAACCATCTGACCTTCCACATCGAACCCGTGCTCGACCCGCGGGCGGGGACCGGCATGTCACCCCTGAGCGGAGACGGCGAGGGCTACGACCCCCTCGAGGTCACCCGGGCGTGCCACGACGCCGGCATGACCGCCGGCATCGCCATCAACCCGCCGACGCCGATCGACCACCTGCTCGAGCGGCGTGACCTCATCGAGGCCGTCGATCTGGTTCTGATCATGTCCGTCAACCCCGGTTTCAGTGGACAGGCGTTCATCGCCGAGACGCTGGACAAAGCCGCGGCAATCAAGCCACAACTCCGCGAGGACCAACGCCTCCAGATCGATGGTGGGGTCAAGCCCGACAACGCATCGATCATTCGGGCAGCCGGCATCGACGTCCTTGTCGCGGCTTCGGCGATTTTCTCTGTTGAGCCCGGCAAACGCGCGGGGGTCGTGGCCTCGATTCGGGGCTGATACAGCCGAAAACGTCCGATACGACGCCCGATAACATCGCATATACCTTTCAGAATCCGTACACAATCATCGATCAAGACTGGATGGACCTTGGATCGTCTGCCGATGCGCTGGTACCCTTTGCCTCAATCCGGTCCGACCCGGACCCAACGCGAGACCGCGACCTCCTCCTCACATGGCCAAGACCAGCACATTTCGCCTCCTGCTGATCCGCTGCGCCCAGACCGAGTGGGACGCTGTCGGTCGGCTGCAGGGGAGCGCCGACCTGCCGCTTTCTGAACAAGGTCGCGCCTGGGCCAGTGGGCTGGGCGAGCGCCTTGCCAGCGACGAAGACGCCCTGCCGAAGCCCGGCCTCGTCCTCCACGCTTCGGACGAGGCATCGACCGAGACCGCCTCGATCCTCGCTGGTCCTTCAAAGGCACGCACGAAGGCGATCCCCGAGTTCAGCGCGATGTCGCTCGGCCTCTGGGAAGGCCTGCGCCGCGAAGAACTCACCGAGCGCCATCCCAAGAATTTCGGCCAGTGGCAGTCCGACCCCGGCTCGATCAACCCGCCCGAGGGCGAGGCTCTTTCCACGGTCCAGACCCGCGTCCTCGCGGCCATCGCCCGCGCCGCCGACAAGCACCCGAAGAAGCGGGTCGCGATCGTTCTCCGCCCGATCGAGTACGAGCTCGTCCGGCGTGTCATGATGTCGTTGACCGGCGTCGAATCGTCCGCGCCAGCGGAACCGTTCTGGCCGAAACCCGACGAAGGCTCAACCGTCGAACTGTTCACCATCAACCCGGGCGACCTCCAGGGCCTGCTCGGACAGACCAAGGCAAGCGCATGACTCAGGCCGCTCCAAAGACATGGAACGAACTGAAATCCCCCACCACCGGCAGAGTCCCCGAAGGGCTCTGGCTCCGCTGCCCTGCGTGCTCCAGCATGATCTACCGGAAGCAGATGGAGTCGAACCTCAAGGTCTGCCCGGAATGCGAGCACCACTTCCGGGTCGGCGGCGCGCAGCGCGTCCGGCAGCTCGTCGACGACGGCTCCTTCGAGCCGATGTTCACCAACCTCACCACCATCGACCCGCTGAAGTTCACGGACATCGTTCCGTATAAGGACCGCCTTAAGAAGGAACAGGCCAAGACCGGCCAGCTCGAGGGCTGCCAGGCCGGGCACGCCTTCATCAAAGGCCGTGCCGTCATGCTCGCGGTGCTCGACACCGACTTTTTCATGGGCTCGCTGTCCTCGGTCGTCGGTGAGAAGCTCACCCGCGCGATCGAACACGCGCTTGAGAACGACCTGCCGCTGATCATCGTCTCCGGCTCGGGCGGCGCCCGCATGCAAGAGTCGACGCTCAGCCTTATGCAGATGGCCAAAACGTCCGCCGCCCTCGCGAAATTCGACGACGCCGGGGGCCTGTTCATCAGCGTCCTGACCGACCCGACCTACGGCGGCGTCACCGCGTCCTTCGCGATGCTCGGCGACATCCACCTCGCCGAACCCAAGGCTCGCATCGGTTTCGCCGGCGCACGCGTGATCCAGCAGACCATCCGGCAGGAACTGCCCGAGGGATTCCAGACCGCCGAGTTTCTGCTGAAGGCCGGCATCGTCGATCGGGTCGTGCCGCGGCGCGAACTGCGCAACGAGATCGCACGCATCATCGACTACGCCGGCAAGTAGCTCCCGCCCGCGCTGACCCCTCGGCTACAGTGCCCGCGTGACCTCCTCTCCCCAACCGCGACGCCCTTCCAAGCCGCTGCTCTACGGTGTCGGCCTCGGTGCATCCCACGCGCTGCTGCTCTGGCTCGCATTCCCGCCGGTCGGCTTCGGGTTGCTCGGCGTCATCGCTCCGATCCCCCTGTTCCTGCTCGCGCTACAGACCGACCGCCCGTGGTGCACCGGGCTCGGTGTCGCGATCGGAACACTCCCGTTCTGGGCGTACCACCACTGGTGGGTCTTTGCGGTGTCGGGCGCGGGCGCACCTCCGCTGATCGTGCTCCAGTCACTCTGGGCGGGCCTTTTCGTCGCGATCGGCGCGATCTGTTCCAAGCGCCTCCGGCCCTGGCAGAAGCCCGTCGCCCTCGCGCTCGTCTGGTCCGGTGTCGAATTCTTCCGGGGACGCCTGTTCTTCGATGGCTACCCCTGGTTCCTCAGCGCCCACCCGCTGGCCGACCTTCCGCTGGCGAAGTGGGCATCGGTCATCGGGGTCTACGGTGTGGGCCTGCTGGTTGCGCTGCTCGGCGCTTCGTTCGCACACGCCGCGATCAGCCGATCGCCGGGCTGGCGCAAAGCCATCCTCCCGCTCGCGTGCCTCCTGTTGCTCGCCTTCGGCGGGCTGCTTCCCACGCCATCCTCCGACGGGGCCGCGCGCATCGCGGTCGTTCAGACCAACCTGCCCCAGAACAACAAACTCGCATGGGATCTGAACGATCGGATCGAACGCTTCCGCACCTGGGCATCCCTCAGCGCCGAAGCCGGGGCGATGCAGCCGCCGCCGCACCTGATCGTCTGGCCGGAGACCATGTTCCCCGGCGCAACGCTCTCGCCGGAAGCCATCACCGAGTTCGAACGGTTCGAGCGGTCACAGGGGCGGTCCGGGAGCATCGGCACTCTGTTCGTCGCGCCGTTGCTCGAACTGCAGGACCAGATCCGCGTGCCGATGCTCCTCGGCGCGATCGGCTACGACGGACTCGCCATTAGCACCGAGCCCGACGGCGGCCTGCGTCTCGATCGCGACGCCTCTTACAACTCGGCCTTCCTGCTTGCCCACGGCCGGATCGATCCAGCCCGGTACGACAAGATCTTCCTGACGCCCTTCGGTGAGACGATGCCGTACATCTCGGCCTTCCCGGCACTGGAGCGGGCTCTGCTCGATTTCGCCGCCGGCGGCATGAACTTTGATCTCAGCGCCGGGACCGTCCCCGTCCGGTTCGAGGTCGAGACCGAGGAAGCGGGCACGCTTCGAATCGCCACGCCGATCTGTTTCGAAGCCACGATCGCCCATGTCTGCCGTCGCCTCGTCTACGGCGATGCGGAACGCCAGGCCGACATGCTTGTCAACCTCACCAACGACGGTTGGTTCGGTTCCTTCGACGCCGGGCGGGCCAACCACCTTCTGATCGCCCGCTGGCGGGCCATCGAACTCGGTACGCCCATCGTCCGAGCGGCGAACACCGGGATCAGTTGTGTCGTAGACGCACGGGGCAGGGTGCTCAAGGCCGCCGCCCCGCGCCAGCCGGCAGACCTCCTGCCGGTGGAAGTTCCGCTACCGGGCGGTGCGCAGACGATATATGCGAGGATCGGTGACGTCGCCGGATGGCTGGCAACCCTCGCGACGCTCGCGCTGCTGGGCTTCGCCTGCTGGACCCGACGGTTCGACCGAGAATCCCGAGACACCAATCCTTCCGAGCCGAAACCGAGCCCGCAACTATGACCAGACGCTCCCGCACGACCTCGACCACCATCTTTGCGCTGCTTGCCGCCACCGCGGCCGGGTGCACAGGTTCATCCGGCCCAACCGCTGCGACGAACTCGGCACCGAGTGTGACGCTGGTCGGCTTCGATGGGTTCGAAGCACCTCCCCGCCCGCTGGAGGACTACGACAAGCCGCTGGTCCGTTCGACGCTCCGCGAATCGGCTCTGGAAGTGCTTGAGGCCGCGGCCTTCTCGGAATCCTCACTGCTGCGCGCGAACGCGATCGAATCCTTGCAAGTCGTCCCCAACCGGGTGGACGCGGTCGCACGTGCCGGCCTCACCGACACCAACCCCGGCGTGCGGTTCGCATCGCTGATGACGATCGGCAAGCTCCGGTTGCAGTCGTCGCGACAGTTCCTCCGGCCGCTGCTTTCTGACACCGACCCACACGTCCGCATGGCGGCGATCTACGCGCTCACTCGCTTCGGCGAGACCGTCGATCAGACCCCGCTGGCGAACAACCTGCTCACCGGCGATTCCCCCGTGCGAGCGCAGGCAGCGTACATCCTTGGTGAGATCGGCAATCCTTCCGCGGTGCCCATGCTCCGCGACACCGCGGCGCCGCCCCAGCGACTGGAAGGGTCGGACGGCCGACCGCTGGAGAAGCCAGCCCGACGCATCGACGAGACGCTCTTCAGGCTCCAGACCGCCGAAGCGCTCATGAAACTGGGCGATGACCGGGTCCGCCATGTGATCCACTCGGCGCTCTATCCGGCGGTCCGCGACGATCTCGAAGCCGCCGTGCTCGCTGCGCAGATCCTCGGCGAGTTGCGCGACGAGACCGCTATCCGTCAGCTCGTCGAGCTCATCGAGCAGCCCGCTGCGGATTCGCCTCAGACCAGCGACCCGCGCGAACGCGTGTTCCTCCAGCCGATCGAACTCCGGCTGGCCGCCGCGACC
>Ga0070726_10000544_pt1 | contig 45632 bp, 26 predicted proteins | sample tdAd471_FD_67275 | JGI IMG/M metagenome (GOLD analysis project Ga0070726, IMG submission 67275) | Marine sediment microbial communities from the Atlantic coast under amendment with organic carbon and nitrate - tdAd47.1 | ecosystem: Environmental > Aquatic > Marine > Coastal > Sediment | place...
TTGGGGAATCCGTCATGACTCAGCGAACAAAACTACTTCATAATGAAATAATTGTAATATCCAAAAATGGCGAAGTCCATATAAGCCAATTTGGCTAGTATCGACCAACCCACTTCAGAAGTTTCCTCCGGTAGGACTGGGAAAACTTCTGAAGTCTTGCTCCAGGTCCAAGCCATCCCCTAGCCCGGATCCACATCCACATTCACGCGCACGCCAGAATAACCGGATCGCTGATGCAAATGATCTACCGCATCAAGAATGCTTTTTTTAGCGTAGATCATCTTCTTTTTGTCTTTATTGAGTTTCACCAAGAAGTCGAGCAAGTAATAGCTGCGTACCCTGGCTACATAGGGTACAGCCGGCCCCACGACCCATTCACCTAATCTTTCTTTCAAGAAATTGGCTACTATTTTGCCGGCCTCATTTAGCGTCTTAGGCGTCTTATGCTTCAAGGTGAGTCGTATCAGGCGTACGTAGGGAGGATACTGGAAATTGTAGCGCTCCTCCATTTCACGTTGGAAGAAACCAAAATAATCATTACGCAGGACTTCACTTATCACGGGAGAGGCGACATTGAAGGCTTGAATAATTACCTTCCCCTGTTTGTTTTTCCGTCCAGCCCGTCCACTCACTTGCACCATAAGTTGGTACGCTCGTTCACTCGCTCGAAAATCAGGAAAATGCAATAACTGATCGGCGCTTAATACACCTACAATACCCACATTATCAAAATCAAGTCCTTTGGTAACCATCTGGGTGCCCACCAGGATATCTAAACGTCGCTCCTCAAAATCATTGATGATTTTAGCATGTGCATTTTTACCGCGCACCGTATCCCAGTCCATCCGACCGATCTTGGCATCCGGCAAGTAGATTTTCAATTCATCCTCTATCTTTTCCGTACCAAACCCTTGCAGGCCCAGTTCTTTACTCCCACAAGCGGGGCATTCCTTCGGAATTTTGGTTTGGTAAGCACAGTAATGGCATTTCAGCACATCAAAAAACTTGTGATAGGTCAAACTTACATCACAATTGATGCATTCCGAATGCCAGCCACAAGTATTGCAACGATAAGTCGGTGAGTAGCCTCTTCGGTTTTGGAATAAAATGGCTTGCTCACCACGTTCCAAAGCAGCCGTTAACTCTTCAATTAAGCGGCTGGTAAAATGCGACTGCATTTTACGTTGCTTGAATTCAGCCTTAGCATCCACCACCACAATTTCGGGCATTTGAATGCCACCAAAACGTTCGGGCATAGCAACAAGGCCGTATTTCCCCTTCTTGACATTGTAGAAAGAATCAACCGAAGGTGTAGCAGAGCCCATCAAGACTTTCGCCCCATAAAAATGGGCCAACATGATGGCCGTATCTCGGCCGCTATATCGAGGGTTGGGTTCTCGCTGCTTAAAAGAGGGGTCATGCTCCTCGTCGATAATAATCAGGCTGAGCTGATTAAAAGGTAGGAACAAAGCCGAGCGGGCGCCCAATACAATGGGCTTATCCGCCAGGACACTTTTCCATAGTTCCACCCTTTCATTATTATTGAGGCGAGAGTGATAGGCGGCAATCTTATCTCCAAAGATCTTTTGTAGTCGATTGATAATTTGTGAGGTTAAAGCAATCTCTGGCAATAGGTAAAGCACCTGACCACCTGCCGCTAAAGCCTCTTTAATTTTTTCAATATACACCCGTGTCTTTCCACTCCCCGTCACGCCATGCAACAAAATGACATTCTTCTCTTTAAATTGACTTTCTATTTCATCAAGGGCCCTTACCTGCTGTTCTGCTAGGTTGTGCGCTTCGAGCAATTCGTCTTCGTAGACACCAATCCGACTGACCTCCTTGTCGTAGAATTCCAAGATTTTCTTCTTTTCCATCGCTTTCAAGACAGTACTATCTACCCCCGCTCGATTATAGATATCTTGGCGACGAATAAACTCCTGCTTCTTGGCGACGTCAATATAGGCTAGCAGTGCCTGCGTCTGTTTTTGAGAGCGGCTGACCAAATCAAAAGCCTTGGTCAAGGTATCGTCTAACTTTTCGTAAGTAGGTGTCAATCGGACACAGGCAATTTTTTTGGGCGTGTATTTCTCCTTTAAGTCTTCCTTCAAATAGATGACTCGTTTTTCCAACATTCGGCGGATCAGCGGGTAGACCGTCTTTTGATCTAGTATCTTTTGAACTTCATCAATGGAAAGCGTTTCTTGAATCGTCAATGCTTCCGCAATAAGGTACTCCTTATCATCCAGCCCCGCAAAGTCATCATCAAAGAGTGGACTCAACATGAGCTGGGTCTCACTCGCCAGTTTCAGATTGGAGGGTAAGGCCGCATTCATCACCTCCCCCATGGTGCAACAGTAATAGCTTGACATCCATTCCCAGAGTTTAATTTGATGGGGGGTGACAATGGGCGCATCGTCGATGATGGAGAGAATCGGTTTGGTTTCATAAGCAGCCGGCCCCTCTTGTTTGATATCAATCACTAAGGCTGTATACAAACGGTTTTTACCAAATTTCACCTCAACCCGAACACCAAACTGTACGCTTGATACTAATTCCTCCGGAATGTGATAGGTATAGGGTTTGGGAAGTGCTAATGGTAGTACAACCGTCGCATAAAGATAGGTACCTGGTTCGGGATGAAAACTGAGTTCGCTCAATTATTGCCTCATTTATTAGATTCTCTGACCATTTTTGCAAATATATCAAGAAGTTGTTTAAGAATTTTTTTTTCAGTGAAATTTGAAAAAACAGTTTCTTGGTTCTTGTTCCCTCAAAGGGCAGCCGATCCATTATTTTTAAACCACTTAGCCCAGCTACTATTCACGACTCCTTCGTCGCAAAGACCAGTGTAGTCACCAAGTCAAATTGAGCCTTTAACTCGCCGACCTGAACCTCAAAAGTCCCCGGCTCAATGACCCATTGATTATTGATTCCTACAAAAGACATATCAGCTTCTGTCAGGGTAAACCGGACGATCTGCCGCTCGCCAGCCGCTAAGGCTATCTTTTGAAAACCTTTCAAACGCTTAATGGATGGCGTGACACTGGCATACAAATCCCTAAGGTAGAGTTGTACCACTTCTTTCCCTGCCCGCTGTCCGGTATTTTCCACTTCGACTTGTACTTCTAATGCTTGGCCTTTCTGTACCTCCTTTTGTGCTAATTTCAGTTTTTTGTAGGTAAAGGTGGTATAACTTAAACCATGCCCAAATTCAAATTGTGGATTGAAACCTCCTTTGACGCCTTGTAAGTCCAAATTTTCCGCAGATTTATAATCATAGGTCGTTAATCCATTGGGGTATTTGGGATAGGTAATTGGTAATTTCCCACTCGGGTTACAAGTACCCAATAGCACATCGGCTACCGCTTGGCCACCTTCATTACCAGGATAAAAACCCACTAAAACAGCCTGGGTCAGATCAACCCATTTACTGATCAAGCGCGGTCGTCCTTCTAGTAAAACCACAATAATAGGCTTCCCAGTCTTAGCCAGGGCTTCTACCAAGTCGCCTTGTGCTTGATCCAAATACAAATCATCAATATTCCCATAGAATTCACAATAAGAAGTCTCTCCCAAACAGACCACAATGGCATCTACCGCCGCCGCCGCTTCGATGGTCTCTGGCAGATTCACCGTTTCGCTAAAAGTAGCCCCCTCACTAAATACCACATTATCAGCCCCTAGCGCATTTCTTAGCGCATCTACCACAGTCGGGAAAGGTAGATCCTGCTCATCCGTCAATTCACCCTGCCAAGAATACGTCCATCCACCATTATGACTGCGGAGTGAATTAGCTGTCGGTCCGGTGACCAGTATCTTTTGTCCCGCATTTAAGGGAAGTACCTGTTCTTCATTTTTACACAACACCAGGGATTCTTGCGCTGCCCTTAGACTCGCTTTTTTGAAATTTGCCCCGGCAAAGTCAGGATATTTTTCGCTAGGTTCAACCATTTGATCGAATAAACCTAAATCAAACTTTAGTTTCAGAATACGACGAACAGAACTATCAATTCGATCTTCGGAAATAGCTCCTTCTTGTACCAGCTCAACAAGGTATTCATTGAATGAAAAATCTAGAGCCACCATACTCATATCTATCCCTGCCAAGATCGCTAGGCGTACGGCTTCTTTCTGATCCTTGGCAATGCGATGCCGGGTATGTAGGTATTGAATATCTTCCCAGTCTGTTACCACTACTCCCTTAAAACCAAGCTGTTCTCGCAACAAGCGGGTCAATATAGCGGGATTAGCATGTACGGGAATGCCATTGATCTCGCCGGAGTTGACCATGATCGTTGCCGCACCATCCGCAATGACCTTAGCAAAAGGTGGTACATGATATTCCTGCAATTGCCGTTCGGGAATGTAAGCGGGTGTCCGATCTTTGCCGCTCAATGGCATACCATAGCCCAAGAAATGCTTTAAACAGGCGGCCACCTTATGGGTATTCCCAATGTTATCTCCCTGCATTCCTTTCACTACCGCTTGCCCCAAGGCCGTTGTCAAATGCACATCCTCCCCGAAGGTCTCCCAAAGGCGAGGCCAGACGGGATTACGACCCATATCCAAAACAGGTGAGAAAGCCCAGGGCATGCCGGCTGCTTTTGTTTCATAGGCACTCACCTCTCCCATTTGTTCTGCCAGCTCAATGTTCCAGGAGGAAGCCAATCCCAGTTGCTGTGGAAAGAGCGTAGCTCCCATGACGTAACTAGCGCCGTGAATTGAATCTATCCCATAAAGTACGGGAATTTTCAAGGGGGTCTGTTCTGCTTTTTCTGCAATCAGCTTCATGATTTCTCGCCAGCGATCGCAGGTATGAGCCAGCGGTCCTACATTGAGAATAGACCCTACTTTATTGGTTACGACAACTTCGTGTAATTTATCGGAATTGATCTTTAGTGGAAAATCGAGTTGATAAGCCTTTCCTTCTGCAATCATATCGATGGTTAGCTGTGTCATTTGCCCCACCTTTTCTTCCAAACTCATTTTAGCTAATAATTCTTCTACTAAATGATCCATTTTATGCTGCGTTGTACAACAAGCACAATACTTGTTGTTATTGTGTAATTAGGTTTCATGCTACTAGTACTAGTTACGAATGTAGATAAATTTTGTACCTGGGCTCGGTCTGGGAAGCTTCAAAACCAGCTAAAGACAAAAATTCATTACATTTAAGCAATATCATACTATGTATCTTTGTGCCTCTGACATTTTTTTGTGCTTTAATCCCCTAAACCGAGCTGGATCAACACTCGTTATCAATCACTTATACAACGCTATGAATTGCCTGTCCGGCTGGCCACAAGAATAATCAGAGAAGACATTGTACGGCTAACCTAAACAGATGGACACTTTAGACAGTATTCGAATCAATTTCAACCCAGAACAACTGGGTTTGCTTAACCTTTGCCTAGCTTTCTTGGTCTTCGGAGTAGCACTCGACCTCAAGGTTTCTCACTTTAAGTCGCTCATCCAACAACCTAAACCAGCTTTTATTGGTCTTTTCTCACAGTTGGTGCTCCTGCCCTTGTTGACATTGGGTTTAATTTTCATCTTCCAGCCCCCCCTTAGTCTTGCCCTAGGTATGGCTTTGGTGGCTTCTTGCCCTGGCGGAAATGTTTCCAATTATGCCGTTCATTTATCAGGCGCCAATACTGCCCTTTCCATTACGCTCACTTCAGTATCAACCCTTTCGGCCATTTTGATCACCCCGCTGTACTTTGTCTTACTTTCACAATATATTCCTGGGGCAGCAGCCCTTTCTACCTCCCTACAGCTGCAACCGCTTGACATGCTGCTAACGATGGTCCAGCTCATTGTAATACCATTAATCATTGGAATGGGAATGGCTCATCTTTGGCCCGCCTTCACCGCTCGAATTCATCGCCCGGTCAAATGGTTATCAATGGCTATTTTCTTAGGCTTTGTAGTGGTGGCGGCCTTCTCCAATTGGTCAAATATTGTCAACTATTTACACCTTGTTTTTCTGATCGTATTGGTACATAACACACTAGCCTTGTTGACCGGATATGGTTTCGCCAAACTGAATAAGTTAAGTGAAGAAAATGCCAGGACAATAGCCATTGAGACCGGTATCCAGAATTCGGGTTTGGGTCTCATCTTAATTTTCAACTTTTTTGACGGTATGGGAGGAATGGCCATGATCGCAGCCTGGTGGGGCATCTGGCACCTTATTTCTGCCTTTTCGCTGGCGATGTGGTGGAGCCGAAAGCCTATTGGATTATTGGAAAAGGCTGGTTAGCGACAGTTTGAGTTAAAATAGCCAGAATATAAAGAAATGTGCACTCTTTTTGTTAAATTTAGAACTTTACTTTTATCTTTTTGTATAGCTATAGCTTAGACTTTGCAAAAGAGGCTAACAAAGCTATTGAGAATTTGCTACTACGATTCTGATGTTATCTTGCATGAAAAGGAAATAATAGGGGTCTCTTCTGGCCACTGAAAGTCTTTTAGTTATTTCTATACTCATGCTTTCCTATAATGAAAATCTAAAGCGCAGCCTATGAAAAAAGCGTTTACCCTATTCTTATTTATTGGAATGGCTGGTTGTCTTTTAGCCACTACTCCTCTTCCCGAACTCCCGGAGCCCCAAAAAGGCTACATTGTCACCCGAAACGGTAAGTCCCTGACGGGAGCCATTGGAAATATATTTCATACCTCCTATGGTAGTGAGGTAACCTTCATCAATGATTTTGGCACAATCTACCAAATTCACCCCTTCTTGATCAAAGGATTTGTATTCAAGGAAAAGGCGGATATGGTTACCTACGAGAGTAAGTATTCCCAACGAAAATGGTTGTTCTTACGTGTACTTCACAAGGGAGAATATATGAGTGTGTACAAATCACCTGAAAAAAAATCAGTGGTTAACTTCACGCGTGTATCCTTTATGGCTGAAACGGTAAAGAATGAGGAATTCTGGCTGGAACTACATGGCAGACACCCTACTCAAATTCGGCGTATCGGCTTCAAGAAGCAAATGCGTAAGCTTTTGAAACGAAGAGCCCCTGAATTAGCCAGCTTGATTGGTTCAAAAGGCTATCGCTTCAAAAACTTAACGACTATTGCGGAAACCTATAACCGCAAGTGTGAGGAAACGAAATTTAAACTTTAGTGCTTATCATTTCGCGATTCCGGGCTTCCATAGAGCAAGCCCGGTTTAACGCATCAATAGGAACTAGTTAATCTCCTGGTTCCTCTTCTCCGATGTGTTTTTTATAAAACTTCCAAGCTTCTTTTGCGACATTTCTTCCTAGTTCCAATCCAGCTACATTATCAGCTTGAATATGATAGCCCCCCAGCACCCTTGAGATTCCAGCCATTTCTGCCGTTTCCGTAAATGTGGGAAATATCAATTTTACGGTATCGCCTAAATTATCAGGTTCGGTCAGTGCACCTGCCACCAGCTCTACTTCTGAGCCAAATGTGTCACTGCCGGTCCATAATTTCAAAGCTTCCCCACATCCACCACTGATTGTACTATGCCCGGAAACGTAGCTAGGGAAAGGTGGGCACAAAAATGTTTCAGGAGAATAAGGTCTCCATTGACTCCCGTCCATTTCTATCATTCCTTTTCCTTCCCCTCCCCAAGCTTTTATTTTTTGATCTTCATAGTATTGGTGCACCAGCGCATAGGGTCTAGCATAATCATAGAACATCTTGGAATCCCAAGATGCTATAAATGCATCCATGGCCACCACTTGATTGTAAAAATACATCTTGACATCTTGGTCAAGCGTATGGTTATCTCTACGTGAAACATCTTGCGCAAACTTCAACCAATGACCTGCTTGTTGGACGGATTGAGGGCCGTCACGCATAAATTCCACTAAAGCCTTTTGGTAGTCGGTCAAGTGTTCTTGCATTTCGATGACCTCCTGTACTTCTTCTTTTAACTGGTCAGAACCGATCATTGGCGGAGGGCCAGGTCGAAATTGGTCAGCCGATTTTAGGGCAACAGGCTTAACATTATTCCAAAAAGGCGTTAGGCAAGCCGGCGCATACTGCCCCCCTTTGCCGTCCGAAAAATATTTGGGCTGCCAACGATTGGGATCAAGGTTCTGATCTGCTGAATTTACTGGTTCATAACCGACATAATTGAAATAGGGTTCCTCATTCGAGCCTTCTTCTTCACCATATTGGTTGGCACCATCTCCCTTTCTTGCTTCAATCACTGCCTTTGCAGCCAAATTCCCGATGCCCTCCGGTGTACTGGGGTCTAAGGATTTATTAGAAGGGTCTAAACCCAATTCAATCATAAACTGAGCAAACAAGGCCTTATCGGTGTAGTAATACTCATTCATAGCGCCAAATGCGGCATAGCTAATAGCAATTTCTTTGTTCTTCAAGGTTTGTTCCGCTGTAGGTCTCCGGTCTACCTCTTCTAAATATACGGGCGTCGCTTTTTCATCAAATCTTGACCAAGCATCAAAAACGGCAACGAAAATCAGCCCCAAATAACGAGAAGTAATAGTGGGTCTGGGTTTAAATTTTTCGGTGTCGTTCGCCGTGGCAGTCACTGCCATTTGCCCCCATTGATAAGCTACATTTTCAATGCCTCTGGGTTCCATTGTCTCAGTTGCACTTTCTGCTGCCCGGTCTTCACAAGCTATAAGCAGTAATCCCAGAACAAAAAATAAAAACAACCTTTTCATATATTTCAATTTTGGTAAACTAAATTATTTTCGCCTAATCTATGAGCAAGGTTTTTGCCCTATCTATCGAAATACTGTGTTGGATTAAAACTGTGGCAAGCCAAGCCACAACCTATACTATACTATTTTTAAATGAAAGGCAGCAAGAACCACGAATATCTTAAAACCCCAGAAATTATTTGAATAATCCTTAACTTTCCAATAATTAAACACCTTGCAATTGCTATATTCTGGTCTTTTAGACGACCTCTTCGATAATTCAGCAGCAAGAGTGGGTTTTCTGAACTAGTACTTGAAATTTCTTAGTGAATCTAAATGATCAATCTAATGAGAAAATGGCTATACCCTTGCCTTACAATCGCTTTTGCCCTGCTCGCACTCCCGATGTGGGGACAACGCAAAGCAAAGAAGAAGAAACCAGGTAAAACACCTGTAAAAACAGAACAGACAAGCACTTTCGATGCTCCACTTTTTGATGGCCTGAAATGGCGGAACATTGGCCCCTTTCGGGGTGGGCGTTCCAATGCCATCACCGGGGTCATCGGCCAACCCAATCTGTATTATGTGGGTTACACGGGTGGCGGCGTATGGAAAACCGAAGATGCTGGACTCCACTGGGAGAATATCTCGGATGGAAGTTTCAAATCCGGATCAGTAGGAGATATTGCCGTAGCCGATTCAGATCCAAATGTGATCTATGTAGGTATGGGCGAACATGCCGTACGAGGAGTGATGACTACCTATGGTGATGGCATTTATAAATCGATAGACGGCGGAAAGAGCTGGGATCACCTCGGGCTGGAGAAAACACGTCATATCTCAGACGTGGTCATCCATCCAGAAAATCCAGATGTAGTCTATGTCGCCGCACAAGGAGCCTTACATGGCCCTACGGAGGATCGGGGCATTTATAAATCAACAGATGGCGGGGCCAGCTGGAAGAAAGTATTGTATGTAGATGAAAATTCAGGCGCTTCTAGTTTGAGTATCGATAAAACTAATCCTAGAATTTTATATGCTGCCACTTGGGATCATCGACGAAAACCTTGGACGGTACAAAGCGGAGGTCCTGGATCCGGCGTTTATAAGTCGACAGATGCAGGGGAGACTTGGCGGAAAATCCAAAATGGATTGCCAGAGAAAATGGGAAAAATTGGTATCTCCGTTTCCAAAGCCAATCCCAATCGTGTTTTTGCGATTATCGAATCGGAGAAAAAAGAAGCTGGCCTGTATCGGTCGGATAATGGTGGGGCTAAATGGCAACATATGACCAGTGATCAATTATTGACGGCCCGATCGTGGTACTATATGGAGGTTTTTGCCGATCCAGTAAATGCGGATGTAGTATATGTCCTGAATGCGCCGATGATGCGATCTATCGATGGAGGAAAAACCTTTAGTCGGGTTAGCGTAGGCCATGGTGACACGCATGACTTGTGGATCAATCCTGATGATAATACCAATATGATTCTTGGAGATGATGGCGGAGCGGAAATCACCTTCAATACTGGTGCCAGTTGGTCCCCACAAAACAACCAACCCACCGCCCAGTTTTACCGGGTCAATGCAGATAAACAATTCCCTTACAAAGTGTATGGCGGACAGCAAGACAACTCCTCAGTTGTCATTTCTAGCCGAACCAATGGCCGAGGCATTACGGATAAAGACTGGGTGCGCGGTCCTGGCTGTGAAAGTGCCTACATTGCTTTTGATCCTAACAATCCGGTCAAGTTATATGGGGGCTGTTACCAAGGTATTATTGAGGTATTGGATATGGAAACGGGAGAGGGGAAAGATATCATGGAATATGCTTCGCTCAACTTGGCGGTAAAACCTAAGGATTTGAAGTTCAGGTTCAATTGGAACGCACCGATTATTGCCTCACCACATGACCCCAATATCATTTATCATGCCGCCAATGTAGTTTTCAAGACGACAAATGGTGGTTTGGATTGGGAAGTCATTAGCCCCGACCTTACGCGCAATGATACCACTAAGCAAGATGTAGGAGGTGGCCCGTTTACCAATGAGGGAGCTGGTGGAGAAAATTATAATACCATTTATTACCTGACTGAATCATCCCTAGAAAAAGGGGTGATGTATGCGGGAAGTGATTGTGGATTAGTGCATATAACCAAAGATGGGGGCAAAAACTGGACGAATATCACACCACCAGACCTGCCCGAGTCTATGATCCAATCGATCGAGGTCTCTTCTCACGATAAAGGAACCGCTTATATTGCAGCTACTCGGTATAAGTTCAATGACTTCTCCCCGATGAGCTATAAGACTACGGATTATGGCGAAAGTTGGCAGCTGATTAAGCGAGGGATTGCGAAAGACGACTTCCTAAAGGTAATCCGAGAAGATCCGGAGAAAAAAGGACTCTTATACGGTGGTGCAGAACGCGGATTTTACATCTCCTTTAATGGGGGCGAGCAATGGGAGAAATTGCAACTGAATCTCCCTGTTGTGCCAGTTACGGATTTGATTATTCGAGACAACGATCTAGTCGCTGCGACCCAAGGGCGTGCTTTCTGGATCCTGGATGATTTGAGTCCGCTACAAGAATCGATGGGTGAGCTGGCCGAAGATGTAGTTGACCTGTATACACCCAAGACTACCGTCCGCTTTTCAGGTTCTTCGACGAGTGGCGCTGGTAAAAACCCTGCTCAAGGCGTCATTCTTGATTATTACATTGGTGCAGATGTAGGTGAGGAAGAAGTACGCTTGGACATCATGGATGAAAATGGAGATATTATTCGCTCATTCACTAATATCAAGGCGGAGGACTTTAAGCCCTATCCCGGTGGTCCCCCTGCTCCTACTACTATTCCTGCGAAGAAGGGACTCAATCGCTTTGCTTGGGATTTTCGAACCGAAACCATCCCAGATGTACCTGGTGTATTTATCTACGGCAGCTATCGCGGACACAAAGTAGCTCCAGGAAAATATTCAGCCCGGCTTTCTTTTAAAGACCAAGCTAAGGCAGTTGATATCGATATCAGTCCCGATCCACGCTTAAAAATTGCTTCGACAGATTGGGAGGAACAGCAAAAGATTTTGACACATACCGCTGAACAGATCACGGAGATTCATGCCCAAGTCAACAGCATGCGAAAGTTACGAGATCAGATCAAGGCCTACAATACGCTCCTCAGCACACAAGACACTCATGCGGACTTGGTAGAAATGGGTAAAGCCCTGATTAGCAAAATTGATAATTGGGAAAGCCAAATCGTGGAAACACGACAAAAAAGTACCCAGGATGTCATCAATTGGCCTAGTAAGCTCAACGCTGCCTATTTCTATTTGCGTGGCCGATTGGACGAACATGATCCGCGCGTTACACAAGGCGTCAAAAGCCGCTTAGCCGATTTGGATAGCGAATGGATAACTTATGGAAAGCAGGCTAAGATGTTGTTGAACAAAGATGTACAGGCATTTAATCAACGCTTCAAAGAAAAGAATATCCCTGCTTTGATCATTGATAAGCCGGTGAAGCCGTAGTAGAATGAAGAAGTGAAGAGGTGAAGAAGTGAAGTGGTGAAGAGGTTGTCTCACCACTTCACTTCTTCACCTCTTCACCATATAGCCTAATGCGTTTGCCGTACTTAGATGCCAGTGATCCCTGTTGCTGAGAAATAAAGGTCAACTAGACGAACAGTCCCATTTCTTAGACCATCTGGCGTGCCAGCCCCCTTGCGCTATGCTTCATTTTCACCTACCTTTGGACCAACAAGTGAATCCGATTAATTAACAATAGACAATCAGAATATTACCCAATGAGTCATTCCAGCAAATCACCCCAAGCCGATTCTTTAATTCAAACCCAAGTCATGGTTAGTATGGGCGCGGGACTTGTTCCCATTCCCATTCTAGATATTGCAGCAGTCACGGCGGTGCAACTCGATTTAGTGAAGCAATTGAGTCAGCTATACGGCGTACAACCACAAGGGGGGATCGATAAAGGCCTAATCACTGCCCTTACCGGTAGCATCTTTGCTCGTATAGGGGCTAGTTTTATTAAGGTGATCCCAGTGGTAGGTTCTATGCTGGGTGGCGTGTCGATGGCGATCATGTCAGGCGCTTCTACCTATGCCGTTGGACAAGTTTTCAAGCGGCATTTTGAAGCAGGCGGTGATTTTTCAAATTTCAATCCTACCAGTGCTCGTAGCCTTTTTGATGAAGAATATGAACGAGGTAAACACATGGCCGAAGAATGGAAAAAAGAGAAAAAAACTTCTCCATCAGCCAGTGAAGACGTATTGGGTAAGCTCAAACAATTGGGTGAGCTCAAAGCCTCTGGTGTCATCTCGGAAGAAGAATTCAAAAAGATGAAAGCTGATCTATTGGCTAAAATGTAAGGCCGTTATTCGTCATTACTCAAAAAAGGACTATTTAGATTCATACTGATGCCAATCTGAGGAATAAGCATAGGCGTAGGCGTCGTTCGCCGTTGAAACGCGTCCAAGGGATCATCAAAAGGCCCCGTCACATCAGGGTTCCTAGCAAAGTAGGTCGCATTATTACCAGATAGATAGGAGCAGCGGATATCAATGGTAATGGCTGGGTTCCTGAATACGGCTAGCTGCGCGCCCAAGGCCATGCCATAACTGAGGGTCCAATCGGAACCATCGCCACTACTTTCCGACTCCTCCGTGTCTAGGTATTCAATGGTGGTTCGCGTATAGAAATTCTTCAAGCCGAACAGGGCATCAAAGTAGGGGAAAATGGGAAAGTCTACAAAAGGCTGGAATCGTAGCACACCATTTCCAATAAATAGATTGGTGCGCGTAGTCCACTCCGTATTATCTGTATAGACCTCAGATTCTCGGTCAAAAGTCATAAAACTTACACCTGCACCAGCAAAGACAGGTAAGCGTTTAATCTGGAAAAGGATGGTCGCTCCTCCTCCGTAGCCCAATCGATCAATATTGTCTTTCAAAGCTTCCTGGGGGATGCCGATCTGAAAAGTAGGACTGAAAAAAATGTGGTAGGGAGCATATTCCGTCTCCTGCGCTGACAAGAAAAGGGAACAGACTAATCCCAACAAAAGGAGTTTAATTTTCATCATAGTCTTTGTAATTTAGTATCTGCGCGTTTGTACCCAAATATACTGGCAATTAGAGAAAAATGTGGTTAAGATTAAGTGCATCTTTGAACAGACAGGCATACTACTTAACAAATACGGTTGATCAGATGAAAGTTTAATTCCATGAGATAAACCTTCAGCCCTAAACTTTTAAACCCCGTTGGAGTAAAAGATCCAGTAGTATGGCAGATAGGCTTGTCTAATCATGTCTGTACAAGCATCCGCTAACACATCACCTTAAAACAAGCTCATGCCCCGACTGTTCAGGAAAATAGTTAGAACTATGCTGTACCTTACTCTGTTTCTGCTGATTTGTGGTTGGGCAACACTTGAGTTTGCCTCTCCCTATGCCATTATCATCCCTCCTCCGGGGCATCAATACCCCATACCCTACTTCCAAGAAAACACTTTCGAACCTTTCGATTTGCAGACCTTCGACAACCTCCGTATTAAAGGATACTATCGGGCACCCGAACAAGGTAAGCCCAAAGCTATTATCATTTTTGTACATGGCATCGGTGGGAAGAAAGAGCATTTTATGGGGAGCGCTGAGATGTTAGCCCAAGAAGGCTTCGCTGCCCTGGTGTTTGACGGGAGGGCTCATGGGAAAAGTGAAGGCAAATATTGTACCTATGGCTTCAAGGAGAAACGCGATATACAAACCCTGGTCAAGTGGATTCGACAAAGAGAACCAACTGCCAAAATCGGGATCTGGGGAAACTCATTAGGGGGGGCTATTGCCCTGCAAGCCCTGGCTATCGAGCCGGGTCTTTCGTTTGGAATTGTGCAAAGCACCTTTGCCGACTTGGAGCAGATTGTATTTGACTACCAGAATCGCATGTTCCGAGGTTTTGGATCGCGCCAATTGTCTAATAAGGCCTTAAGAAAAGCGGGAGTGATTGCCGGCTTTGATCCGCAACAGGTAAAGCCGCTGGCAGCAGCAGCACACATTCAACAAGCGGTATTGGTAGCACACGGTGATCAAGATGCTAATATTTCCGTTGAATATGGGAAGTCCATCTACCAGGCCCTCCCCTCTTCGCAGAAAGAACTCGTTATTGTGCCGGGTGCTGATCATTTTAATCTCTTTGACAAGGGGGGAGCAAGCCTCAATCAACGTTTTATTGATTTTTTGCAAAAGCAGTGTCGGCGGTGAGGGCGACAGTAAGCCTTCTGAAGTTTTCCCAGTCACGCATTAAGAAACTTCAGAAGTCTGAGCGGCGGCAAAAGACTTCAGAAGTTTGCCCGGTCACGCCTGAAGAAACTTCAGAAGTCTAAGCCTAGGAGAGAGATATTGGTGAAACGCAACATCGGCGAGCGTAAAGCTTTCATTTAAATGGCAACAATAATATTGGTTAAAAAGTCTTTAACTTTACTACACAGGACCCGAACCGCAGCTATTTCGGATTCCACCAAAGCGCCAGGCGCGTATAAAAAGGATATTTCACTAAATCTCAGTCCAATAAATTTGTCATCTAGCGAAAATTCGCTAATTTTCAACCTGTTTTGAATTCGAACTGTTATATACTATATTATCTGACCTTTGATCTAAAACTTTTCAACTTAACATGAGCAGAAGAATAAAAAAAGTGGCCGTGCTAGGTTCCGGCGTGATGGGCGCAGGAATAGCTTGCCATTTCGCCAACATTGGCCTAGAAGTACTGATGCTTGACATCGTTCCTTTCGATCTTTCTGAGGAAGAAAAAAAGCAGCCTAGTGCTAGAAATAGAATCGTTGAAGGTGCGCTCAAGGCAGCTCTAAAATCAAAGCCGGCCGCACTCTATGATAAATCCTTTGCTTCTCGCATTACAACGGGCAATTTCGATGATGATTTTGAGAAGATTGGCGAAGTAGACTGGGTGATTGAAGTAGTGATTGAGCGGCTTGATATTAAGCAACAAATTTTTGCAAAGGTCGATAAATTCCGAAAAGAAGGAACCCTGGTTACTTCCAATACCTCGGGTATTCCCATCCATATGATGTTGGAGGGTCGCAGCGAAGATTTCCGTCAACATTTCTGCGGAACTCACTTTTTCAACCCACCTCGGTATCTCCGACTCTTCGAAATTATTCCAACGGCAGAAACGAAAAAAGAAGTGGTTGATTTCTTCATGCATTATGGAGATGTTTACCTAGGAAAACAAACCGTTTTGGCCAAAGACACCCCTGCTTTTATTGGCAATAGAATTGGGGTGTATGCCATGGCTAAGATATATCAGCTCACGACCGAGTTGGGTCTTAGCATAAGTACAGTGGATAAGTTGACGGGGCCCGCTATCGGCAGACCTAAAACGGGCACCTTCCGACTGGGTGATTTGGTCGGTCATGATACCGGCTCTAATGTGATCAAAGGCATCAAGGCTAACTGTCCAGATGATGAGCAGGCAGGTACTTTTGAAGTACCAAAATATATGCAGTTCTTACTCGATAATAAATTTTTGGGTAATAAATCTGGGCAAGGTTTTTATAAAAGAACGAACGAAAAAGACGCGAAAGGTCGGAGAGTAATTCTTGAACTAAACTTAGAAACGCTAGAATATCAGCCTTCGCAAAAGCCTGATCTTCCTAGCCTTAAACTAGCTAAGCAAGTAGATAATCTCGCGAAAAGAATTCCACAATTATTCAAAGCGGAAGACCAGGGCGGGGAATTGATTCGTCGGTCTCTAGTCGGTCTATTTGCTTATGTATCCAATCGCGTTCCAGAAATCTGCGATCAGTTTTATAGTATCGATGATGCCATGCGAGCAGGTTATGCTTGGGAATATGGCCCTTTTGAATATTGGGACTTGATTGGCATAGCAGAAGGAATCAAGCAGGCAGAGGCGGAAGGCGAGACCATTGCCGATTGGGTAAAAGAGATGGTAGCTGCGGGACATACTTCCTTCTATAAGCGAGAAGGTGGAACTAGAAAATATTACAACATTGATACCAAGGGCTATGAGGAGATGCCAGGTGCCAGTGAGTTGATCATTTTAGATAATTACCGTGATCGCGCTCCAGTGCATAAGAATGCAGAGATCGTGCTGCATGATATTGGCGATGGCGTTTTGTGCTTGGAATTCAGAAGCCCACACAATTCGATGGGCGAAGGCGTACTAAGAGGTATCAATGAATCCATCCAAATTGCAGAAGAAGGCGATTGGAAAGCCTTGGTGATTGGTAATCACGGCACCAATTTCTCGGTAGGTGCTAATCTCATGCTGATCGGCATGTTGGCCTACCAAGATGATTTTGAGCAAATGGATATGGCTGTCAACCTTTTCCAACAGACTACCATGCGCTGTCGATACTCTAGTATTCCCGTCGTAGCGGCGATCCAGGGAATGGCCTTGGGCGGTGGCTGCGAAACCTTGATGCATTGTGATGCGGCGGTCGTAGCTGCTGAGTCCTATATTGGCTTGGTAGAAGTGGGTGTAGGTTTAATACCTGGTGGTGCTGGTACCAAAGAGTTTGCCTTGCGTGCGTCGGATTCATTCTTTGCTGGTGATGTGCAGATTCCAACCCTGATTGATCGTTTTAGAAATATAGCGATGGCTTCGGTAGGTACTTCGGCGGCTGAGGCCTTCAACTATGGTTACCTAATCGAAGGGCGTGACCAAGTGGTGCTCAACAAAGACCGCAATATCGCAGAAGCGAAAAAGCGAGCCTTAAAACTGGCCGAAAATTATACCCAACCTTTACAGCGAACCGACATTACCGTGATGGGTAGAACGGGTCTTGGTGCGCTTTACGCAGCGGCCAACGAATTGCGATTGGGTAAATATGCCTCCGAGCATGATATCAAAATTGCCAAAAAGATTGCTTGGGTATTATGTGGTGGAGACTTAACGGGTACGCCCCAGGTATCGGAGCAATACTTATTAGACTTGGAGCGAGAAGCTTTCTTGAGTTTGGCGGGTGAGGATAAAACCAAAGCCCGCATTCAGCATATGCTGCAAACGAATAAGCCGCTTCGTAACTAGTTATAGCAGTTTGAGAACTCAGGCAAAAGAAGCTTGAGGTGTTTGTCAAATCTCCGGTCTAAGCATCGGATTAAAATAAAATCCTTCTCTGACCACAAAAACTGTCAGAGAATCAATAGAAATAGACAATGGAAGCATATATCGTAAAAGCATATCGGTCGGCTGTAGGTAAAGCCGGCAAAGGCGGTTTCCGCCATTATCGTTCGGATGACTTGGCAGTGGATGTATTGGAACATCTGCTTGCCCAAACGCCGGAATTGGATCCCAGTTTGGTAGATGATGTATTTGTAGGCTGTGCTAACCCTGAGGGCGAGCAAGGGCTGCAAATTGGTCGGCAAATCTCGATGCGGGCTTTAGGTAAGGACGTGCCAGGCGTGACGGTCAATCGCTATTGCGCCTCAGGTTTGGAGACGATTTCAATGGCAGTCGCCAAGGTCAAAGCCGGCATGGGGCAAATCTACTTGGCAGGTGGTGCCGAAAGTATGAGCGCTATTCCGATGACAGGCTACAAATTAGCACCCAGCTATAAAGTAGCTAGCACGACTCCGAATTACTTGGCTAGTATGGGCCTAACCGCCGAAGCAGTAGCTAATAAATACAATATTAGTAGAGAGGCCGCTGATGAATTTGCTTATAACTCCCATGTGAAGGCAGCCAGTGCTATCGATAATGGTCGCTTCAAAGATCAGATTGTACCCGTAGAAGTAGAGCATGTATTTGTGAAGGACAATAAAAAGACCACTACTACACAAATAATTGATACTGATGAAGGTGTACGTCGATCAACTACTACAGAAGCACTATCCAAACTCCGAGCTGTATTTGCACAAGGTGGTGTGGTAACGGCCGGAAACTCTTCTCAGACTTCTGACGGAGCTGCCTTTGTTTTGGTCATGAGTGAAGAAATGGTGAAGCAGTTGAACCTCACTCCTATTGCGCGGATGGTTTCTTGTTCAGTAGCTGGTGTTGATCCGCTATACATGGGTATTGGCCCTTGTGCAGCGATTCCTAAGGCTTTGAAACAAGCGAATTTGAAATTGAGTGATATTGATCAAATCGAATTAAATGAGGCGTTTGCGGCGCAATCACTAGCCGTGATTCAGGAAGCCGGCCTTGATCCATCGATTGTCAATGTCAATGGTGGAGCGATTGCATTGGGCCACCCACTGGGTTGTACTGGTGCCAAGTTAACGACACAATTATTAAACGAAATGCGTTTGCGTAAGCAAAAATACGGTATGGTCACGGCCTGTGTAGGTGGTGGACAAGGAATTGCTGGGATTTATGAATTGCTGAATTAGCGCAGTACACATTCGTAAGTAAGAGCATGTTTGGTTGGGCAAGGCTTTTGGAGATAAAAAGGGTGTTTTTAGCCCAGATGGTCTTGCCCAAACAGGCTCTTAGTGCTGATAAAAGACAGGGGTCATTCCGAATTTTGATTTAGTCATAGTTTGGGATGACTTTTTTTTATATTTTTACATTTCACTGCTCATACTTCGTTATCAGCGACACAAAAATAGGATTCGAAAAATGAAAAAGCGATCCTCTTCATTAAAAGGGATTAGCTTCGCTGGTAATAAGGATTACGACTACCAAATAGGATTGATCAAAAAGACTGGGAACTTGTAGCAGTTTCTCCTGTACAGTATTTCCTCATTCTGAAGTGTTTTATCTAGCTTATTGAGCCAGATAAAATCGAAAACCTAATCTGCCTAGCACCAGATAGGTTCGGCCTTTGCCAGGCAGTTGGCCGGCTTCACCTGAGCGGCTAATACTACGATGAACCTAGTTTCTATGACAAATCATTTACTATTAAAATTTCCTAAAAACGAAACGATGCCTAAATCCCGACTAAATCTAAATCCCCTGAAAAATCTCCTACTCCTATGGATGCTGTTCTTGTGTTCCTACCATGCTTCAGCCCAATCCTATTCAATTTCTGGAGTAGTACAGGGCGCAACAGACGACAGCACCTTCCCTTCGGCTACCGTGATGCTTTTGCAGCCCAAAGACTCTGCCATCATTACAGGAACAGTGACCGATTTGGAAGGTCATTTTGAAATTACCAATGTAAATTCTGGTAATTATGTGCTGAAGATTCAATATATCGGATATGAACCCTTGATCAAACCTATTGTGGTTGAAAGACGGGACTTAAAACTAGGCCCCTTGGTCATGGAAGAAGGCGCAACTTGGCTCGATGAAATCAAGATCGAGGCCAGAAGAGCTACCGGCACCCAGTTTGGAGATACTACGCAATTCAACGCTGCCGCATTCAAAACCATGAAAGATGCCAGTGCCCAAAGTCTGGTCGAAAAACTACCAGGTGTGAGCTCTCAAGACGGGACGATACAAGCCCAGGGAGAAAACGTAGTCCAGATACTGGTGGATGGAAAACCCTTTTTTGGGCAGGACGTAAAGACTGCGCTGCAAAATCTGCCTGCTGAAGTGGTTGAAAGCATCCAGATCTACGATAAACTAAGTGATAAAGCGGAAATGAGTGGTTTTGATGATGGGGAGCAGGAAAAAACCATCAATATCATTACCAAAGCCGACCGGAGGAGCGGACAATTTGGAAAGATGTCGGCAGGTTACGGTTCCAGCGGTCGCTATTTATTAGGTACCAGTATCAATTTTTTCAACGAGGATCAACGGGTAACCGTCACCGGCTTAAGCAATAACATCAATGCTGTCGGTTATTCCGCAGACGCTAACAGCCAGGGAGAGGCCCGGCCTCAAGATGGAGTGATCCATACCCAATTGATAGGCCTTAATTTCATTGATGATTGGGGAGATAAGATTGAGATCTCCGGTAGTTACCGATTCAGTGAGCGGGAAAACCAAGGAAATTCTTTACGAATCAGGGACTATATCCTGCCCTCCAACGAAGGACAGCTCTATCGGGAGAATAGCAATGACATCCAACGCAATCAGGAGCACCGTTTCGACGCCCGCATGGAATACAATATGAACAAGAACAATCGCCTACTATTTCGGCCTTACGCTTCTATGAATAATGATAAAGAGGAATCTTACTTTTTCGGTCGCACTTTGGTAGGCAGTGACCCGCTGAATCAAACAGAGAATAATCGCCAAGCCAAAAATGAAGATTACAATGTCGGCGGCCGTCTTTTTTACAGTCACCGTTTCCCGAAAAAAGGGAGGAGCCTAACGGTGGGCATGAACAGTGGCTATCAATCCAATACGGACAAAGCTAATCGTCAGGCCGAAAATAATTTCTACGGTGACCAAGACCACTCGGAAATCCTCAACCAATATACGACCCGGGACAGAACGGGCTTCCAATGGGAAACCAACTTTTCTTATACAGAACCTATTGGAAAAAAAGGACAGGTCGAACTCGAATACGAAATTGGCAATAATTGGAGTGATTCTGATCGGATCACCTACGATGTCTTGGATGGACAAGACCCGACCGAAGTACGTTTATTGCCAGACACCCTCCTTAGCAATACCTTTACCAGTGATTACCTGTCCCAGGAAATGGAATTAGGCTATCAATATAAGGTAAAGAAATTCAGGGTTCAGTTGGAAGCCGAATACCGAAGATCCGACCTGATGAACGATCAGGTATTCCCTCAGTCCTTCAATATAGAGCGTACTTTCGAGAACCTGGCTCCGACCGTGCGAATAGATTTGTACTTCTCAAAAAACAGCCGCCTGGACCTCGATTACGATACTTACAACCGCGCGCCTAGTATCAGCCAGCTGCAGGATGTGATTGATATTTCCAATCCGCTTCGTTTGCATACTGGCAATCCGGAACTTGATCAAACTTTTACCAACCGTATTAGAGCTCGTTATCGTAGCAGGAATAAGGAAACCGATCAGACTTTTTTCGCTTACCTGTCTGGTTCTATTACAGACAACTATATCACCAACAGTTCTATCATTGCGGACGAACCTATTCTTTTGGACGAAGGTATTATACTGGAAAAGGGGTCCCAACTTACCCGGCCGGTGAATCTGAGCGGTTATTGGAATGTTCGCTCTTATTTGAATTATGGCCGGCCGCTCGGTTTTATCAAATCGAACGCTAACATTACAGGCTCGGTTAATTATAGCCGGCGCCCAGGCATGATCAATGAAGAGCTGAATTTTGCGAACAATACCAGTTTCCGACTGGGATTGTCCATTTCCAGTAATATCAGTGAGCAGATTGACTTCCGTTTCTCTACTAGCTCCGGCCTTAGTGTGGCGGAAAATTCCCTACGGCCCTCACTCAACAACAATTATTTCTACCAATCTACCCGACTAACTTACGATTGGATTATTTGGGATAATATCGTTTATCGCCTCGACCTGAATCACCGCTTCAACAATGGGCTCGCCCAAGATATTGACAAGAATTTTCTGTTGTTGAACATGAGCATAGGCGCCAAGGTTCTGAAAAATAAGCGCGGTGAGCTGAGCATCAAGGTCTACGATCTCTTCCAGCAAAACAACAATATCAGACGAAATGTCACGGAGCTATACATAGAAGATTCGGAGTCTAATGTATTGCAGCGCTATTTCATGCTTACCTTCCATTACAACCTGCGGCATTTCAATAAAGGAACGACGGAGAAAGACTATCGCGAACTTCACGGTGATAACTAGCGCATGTGGATGGCAATGCTTATTTAGCAATAGCTATGGTGGCAGCTCGTCCTCTAGTCCCAAATTAACGTGCAAAAGGCAAATAGTCCTTCCTTGGCCTACATTTGGGTTAAAAAACGATAAGAATAAAGCAAAATACGCCAAAGTCTTAGGTGAAAATTAATCTTACTTTGTATAGCAAGCCCACATTACTCCTACAACTTATAATCCCAAGAACGCACTCAGTTGATCCTACAGAAGTAAATGGAATTAGCATATGTTTGGGCAGGCCTCAATGACCTCCAAGCGATAAATTATGCCTGCCCATACATGCACTTAGAGACTACTTTATACAGTTACAAACAACTAGTATATCCCATATTTAATGGGAACATCAAAACGAAATGCATACAACCACTTTTCAAAGCCCTTACTTTAAGGGTATCTGGCCGGTCTTAGTCACCCCTTTTGACGAAGACTTAAACATAGACATCAGTGCCTATCGTCAGATTATTCATTGGCACCTGAATTTTCCGATCGGCGGAGTTTATGCCAACTGTTTATCCAGTGAAATGTATGAACTCAGTCACGAAGAAAAGCTACTCCTGGTAAAAGAGGCCGTGACTACCGTAGCGGGTAAAATCCCCATCGCGGCCACCGGTAACTTTGGTGACAGCGTGGCGGAACATATTGACTTTTGCCAACAGGTCGCAGCAGCTGGTGCCAATGTGGTCATGCTGACCATTCCTACCTTCCTGGAAGAGGAAGAAGCACTCGAAGCTTACTTCATGGAAATGGCAGCGAAAACCAAAATGCCGCTGGGGATATACGAATGCCCCTACCCGAGGCATTACAACTTGAGCTTGGGGCTCATTGAAAAACTGGCGGCGACTGGGCGGTATTTAGCTTATAAGGAAACCAGCTGCAATATTGATAAGATACGTCGTATCATAGAAATCACCCGAGATACGCCGCTAGCCTTATTGCAGGCCAATATTCCTCATTTGCTAGAAGCGACCAAAGCCGGGGCTGAAGGTTCGATGAATATCGTGGCCAATTGGCTGCCCGATTTGGCCGTCGAGGTAAGCCGCCGAGGAATCAATGGAGATCCCAGCGCAGAAGAACTCAATGGCATCTTGTGTGCCATGGAAATGGCACAGCGATCCATTCACCCTTGCGGTGTAAAATACTTAATGAATAAACGCGGACTCCCTATAGAAGCACGGACGCGATACAATAAGAGCCTATCCCAGGAAGAAATCCGAAGCTTAGATACGATTGCTAAGCTATGGTTTGAAAAGGATGGTTCACTAAAAGTGCTAAACCAAATGAAAACAGAAGGTTAATTCTTATGCCTATTAGTTGGGAGCAGCGGAAACTAGCGCTGAAAAACGAAGTATGTAGCTAAAAAATTGTACTTTCAGCTACTACTTCGTTATCCTTACTGTGAAATGAGATGAACAATCTCGGTTTTGTTTTCCAATTTCATATTCGATTTTATATTATTAATAATTGGATAAACGCTACCCATGGAACTCGTTTTTGATAAAATACATGTACCGCACCAGCATTCGTTCATTGGACGGAAGATTGAGCATTCTTCCAATGGCACTGCTCGAATGCACGCCCACAAGAACTTTGAGTTGAATTTTGTGATGGCCGGTTCTGGTCGACGTATTATTGGAAACAATATTTCCAGCTATGAAGATGGTGATTTAGTACTCTTGGGGCCGGATCTTCCCCATTGTTGGCATTCATTTACGGATGAGCAAGGCACGCCATCTACTAGTATTGTCGTTCATTTTTTTGAAGATATTATCAGTTCCAATTTTTTCAACATTCCCGAACTAGAAGGGGTAGAATGTCTACTGAGAAAAGCGGATTTAGGCATTTGGTTTAAGCCTAAAAGCAATCGCCTCATTCAAGCTAGTTTGGAAAAGCTCCTGGCCTTAGAAGGCCTTGAGCGATATATTGAGTTATTGAAGGTCTTCAATCTGCTCTTAAAAATTGAAGATTATGAGTTCATTTCTGATACCAGTTATTCTTCCTCTTTCCTGAAGGATTTGGACAAAATAAACCTGGTGTATGAATACGTATTCCAGCACATTCAAGAAGGGATCAGACAGGAGGAGGCAGCGGCTTTATTGCACATGACACCGGGTGCTTTTTGCCGATATTTCAAAAAGAAAACCAAGAATACCTTCATGGCGTATGTCAAAGGGGTTCGGATTCGCCTAGCGGCAAAAATGCTGGCTGAAACTGAAAAACACATTTCTGAAATTTGCTATGAATGTGGTTATAACAATATTGCCAACTTCAATCATCAGTTTAAAAGCATCATGCAAAATACCCCATCTAATTACAGAAAAATATTCCGATAAATATACTTTATCTAAAGATTTCCCTATACCGTTTTAAGTTTAGGCTCTAGTTTTTAACAACAGACTTGCATCTCCCTTGTAGCAAGTCTATCGATGCTAATTCTAATCATGAAAAGATATTTTTTATCGCTTTTTTCGCTTTTTCTATTTACTGCGCTGCACTGCCAAGAACTAGTGGTGGGGCAGTCTCTATTTGAGTTACAGGAAGAACATACCCATGGCTCCACAATCGTTGAACTCCCCAATGGAGACTTACTTACGGCCTGGTTTCAAGGACATGGCGAACGTTGGTCGGATGACGTACGTATCATGGGGAGTCGCTGGAAAAAAAGCAACCAGCAATGGTCTACCCCTTTTTTGATGGCCGATGTTCCAGACTTTCCCGATGTGAACCCCGTTCTCTTCTTGGATCCTAGTGGAAAATTGTGGCTGGTTTGGTATACCGTGATGGCCAATCTATGGGAAACTTCCCTAATCAAATATCGCACGAGCAATGATTTCCTTTCGCAAGAGGGAGCGCCCAACTGGCAATGGCAAGATGTTTTGCATGTCAAACCGGGTGGACCGACGGAGCGAGGAATACAACCCGATGACCCCTTTGTAAAATCAGTCAAAACGCAACTAGACCAACTTTCGGAGCAGTTCCTCAAAGCAGGGCTAGATATGAAAAGATTGGAACAATGGATCAGCTTTAAGAAGGATATCCTAGCCAAGGCTGCGGGTGAAAACATGATGCGCTCAGGGCGGTTGTATGCACCTGATGGCAGTCATAAAGCGCAATCGCTGGGCTATCCCTATTTCCGCCGTATGGGCTGGCAAACTAAAAACAAGCCCACTTTTGTGGGTGACCGGATTATTCTTCCGCTTTATTCGGATGGCTTAGAGATGACGCTATTTGCGATCACTGATGACTTCGGCCAACATTGGTCATTTAGTACGCCCGTAGTGGGTGTAGCCAATATTCAGGCCTCCATAGCCCACAAGAAGGATGGAACACTTGTTGCATACATGCGTGACAATGGCCCCGCGCCCTATCGCCACCCCATTAGTTTCTCAGAAGATAAGGGGCAAACCTGGAGCCCAGTGGAAGACAGTGATTTACCCAACCCTGGTTCGGGTTCCGATATCGTAACACTCAAAAATGGCCATTGGGTCATTGCCTATAATGATACCGAAGAAGGGAGGCATTCATTGGCAGTTTCTCTTTCAACTGATGAAGGTAAAACCTGGCAAAAAACGCGCCATCTCGTACTAAGTACCAACAAGGAGAAACCTGCCTCTGCCTCCTACCCTGCCATTATTCAAGGAAAAGATGGCCGGCTACATGTCACCTTTAGCTATCGCCCCGCAGCCACTAGCAAAGAAACCGTTAACTATTTCAGTTTTGATGAAAAGTGGATACTAGCAGGTAAAGAAGCGAGATGACAGAAGCGAGATGAGAGACTGGCCAGATGCTCATTCTGGCAGTCAGGTCTCCCTCTTCTGTCTTCTCTCATCTCGCTTCTGTCATTTCTCTTCTGTCATCTGAACATAACACAAAACGAAAATCCATGTCTAAAAATCACATCATGCTCTTTACTGGCCTAGCACTAGGCTTGGGCTGGGCGATCCGAGGGCACTTCGGACATGAGTGGGGAGCATCTTGGGCTGGAGCGATGGGTACCTTAGCACTCATCTTGATCATTAACCGAAAAGACTGGTTGGCCCATGCACCGACGCTTGCGGCATTAGGCGCTGCAGGATGGGCAATTGGAGGTATGATGAGTTACGGCATCGTCATAGGATATTGTCGAGGAACCGATTATTGGAATGTGGCCTATGGTTACACGATGTTGGCCGTCATCGGTGGGCTTTATGGTTTCTTGGGTGGCGGTTTCCTGGGTTTGGGCTTGGCGAGTAGCGCCGAGAAAAAGCCGGACTGGGCGGCCCTGATCAGTCAGATGGTAGCAGGGGCCTATCTATTTTGGGGGTTTATCATTTATCAATTAGAATGGTTTATGACCCCTCCTCGTTCCGAGCTGTGGGCGGCCTGTCTAGGGGCAGCGGTCGCATTAGGCTGGTACCTCTATCGAGAAGGCTATTACAATGCGCTGAGTGTGGCGTTCTATTCGGCCTTGGGAGCCGGTTTCGGTTTCGCCTTCGGAAATTTCCTACAGGTTTTAGGTTCGGCTAGCGGCATCGCCTATAATTGGTGGAATATCATGGAATTCACGCTGGGCTTGTGTGGAGGGATAGGAATGGCCTATGCCATCTTGCGCCAGAAGTGGCCGAAAAAGGCCCAGCCTTCCTCCCTTAGTAACTGGCTCGGACTGTTTTTTGTCTTTGCCTTCATTCCTTTCATCAATTATGTCAATGCTTTTTCAACAGATAAACTTTCAAAACTAGCAGAACGACTTAGCTTAACCGAAAGCACTTCTTTTGTTTTTACCCAGCAGCTAGGGGGAGGACTGATCCTGCTATTCGTCATCGTGGTAGCAGCGCTGGTTTGGAGGAATGTGGCACGAAAGCCCAAAAAGTATAAGCCGCTGATTGGCCCCTTTTTATTTTTTACTTGTTCCTTTTATTATCTTTTATATTCCTATATCATCAAGGGCTTTTTTATCCGCCCCTTTAGCTTTGGGCAATCCGATACTGCTTATTTACCTATATTAATCATCATGGCTATTTTATGGCGCTTCAGCTCGAAAAAGTCACCCTCTGGCAAGGATTTAGCTTCCGGTATTTCTACTAAGCAATCCCGTCAATTATTAATAGCCTTGATCGTCAGTATCTTATTCATTGCCTTTATCTCCATCCAGGTTCATGATGGTTTAGGGGGCATGCAAACCCGATTTTAACCTTCAATCCCGACCCATAAAAACCTAGTTTTATGAAACGAATTGCCTACTTACTTTGCTTCCTCTCCCTTAATTTACTCTGCCAACTGAATGCTCAAGCTCCGTTGCGTGTCGGTGCAGCCGTACGCGTCATTACCCCAGATCCTTTGCTACCTGTATCAGGCGGAGTAGGTGTCCCCAAAGATGCCAAGGAAAAGAAAGGAGATTTGTATGTCCGAGCTATGGTTTTCGAGAAAGGAGAAACCCGTATTGCTATTGTCAACATCGACAATCTCGGTTGGCCTTCTGCCTTGGGCGACCGCTCGCGCGCCTTGATCAAAGGAATCCCAGCCGAAAATATCCTCATCGGTGCTACCCATACCCATAGTGGGCCCGACGCCTACGCCTTTCCCAATGAAAAAGGAGAAACCCGAGCGGATTTCAAGTACCTCGATTGGTGTGTACAGCAAGTAGCTGACGCCGTCAATGAAGCCCTCAGTAAATGCACGCCTGCTGCCTTGAAAGTTGCTGAAGGGGAGGCCAAGGGTAAAATTGCCTTCAATTACTATGCAGAACAATTATATGACCCTCGTTGCAATGTCATACAAGCCATCGGAACGGAAGGAGCCAACCAAGATAAAGTGATCGCCACCTTAGTCAACTATGCCATTCACCCCGAGGTGATTGGCTCAAAAGAAGGCATTTTAAGCCCTGATCTCTGCGGTCCTTTATATGATCGCATAGAGGCAAAAACAGGTGGAATAGCCCTCTTCATGAACGGGGCACAAGGCGGCATGGTAACAGCTGATAATCGCCTGCCTGACGGTGGCGACACCCGAACCTGGGAAGAATGTATCCGAATTGGGGAATTATTGGCAGATGAAGCCTTGCGTATCGTCGATGGTGCAGCAGCTGTATCAAATCCAGCCCTACATTGTGCAGCCAAACGCATCACTTTTCCCATCGAATCAGAAATGATGCGTTTTATCATCAATAATTCGCCTTTGCAAATGAATGCACCCAGCGATACCGAAATAAGTACCCAACTGAACTTGCTACAAATCGGCGAAGCCCAAATTCTAAGTATTCCAGGCGAAGCACTACCCAATATTGGCTATTATTTGAAACGAAAAATGAGTGGCAAACAAAACCTTTTATTCGGATTGACCAATGATGCTTTTGGCTATATCCTAACTAAGGTTGATTTCAATAGCTTTAAACGTTACGATTATATTTCGAGAACAAGCCTGGGTGAAATGACCGGAGAAATATTAATAGAAGAGGCCCTGAAAATGATCGCCGACACTCCTTTCATTAATAATTAGTGACCCTAAAATACCCGATTATGAAATGGATAAAAATCATAGCCCTAGTTTTTGGCTCAATCCTCCTCCTTCTGGCAGGTCTATGGTTTCTATTGGTGGCTAAAAGTCCAACTCAATCGATCTCCCTTGAGAATTACTACGCCTACGACAAGAAGTTACCCCTTAAGGATTCCATCCGTCAGATTTTAGACACGACTGATTTTACCTTATCTTATGTGACTTTCCGAAGTGTCCACAATCAGCAAGTGACCAGCCTGCTAAGTATTCCGAAAACCGGTCAGCCCCCCTACCCTGCTGTCATCTTAATGCATGGTGTAGGTGATCGAAAAACCGTAGACTATGTGGAAGCTGGCAATACCTTACTGACCCGAGCAGGCTACGCCGTGCTACGACTGGACACCCATAATCATGGCGACCGAAAAATAGATGATTATGATTTTGATCTCAAAAAAGGATTAAAATATTGGACCCGGAATACCATCACCCAAACTGTATTTGACCTGCAACGCGCCGTCGATTTTTTGGAGACGCAGCCGGCCATTGACACTAGTAAAATTGGCTACTACGGGATCAGTTTGGGAGGAATCATCGGCACGATCTTTTGTGGATTGGATGAGCGTATTAAAGCCCCAGTCATTGCAATAGCAGGAGGAAGTCTTCATCTCCTCTTTGGAAAAGATGCCCTAGATCAGGAAGTGCAAGATTACGTGAGCGTGATTGATCCGATCAACTTTGTGGAGAAAATTGCGCCTCGTCCCCTTTTGATGATTAATGCCGAAAATGATGAGGTCATCCCCCCCATAACCAGTAAGCTGCTATTTCAGCAAGCCAAAGCCCCCAAAGAGATTATTTGGTACCCTACTACACACAAGACCGTTCCGCTAGAAAGGGTTTACCAGGATGGAATAGATTGGTTTGACAAATATTTGAAGGATGAAGATTAAGCTCAAAAAGATCGGCAAGTATTTCCTTTTTTTCCTGGGATTCCTTCTCCTTTGGGCTTATTTCTATGTCGTTCTCCCCATCTGGGGTATTCCTTTCAATGCAGATCGGCATGGATTGCCTCCCCTTACCCCAGCCTGGGCCTTGGAAGCCTGGCTGTGGGAAGATGATGTGAATACAGCAGCTTATGTCGATACTTTACTGAATGGATATGCCGAGCATGATATTCCTATCCGTACGATAATGATAGATAGTCCTTGGAGTCTGCGCTACAATGATTTCAGTGTAGATGAATCGCGTTACCCAGAACCCGCCCAATGGTTTCAAGGCCTCCAAGAAAAAGACTATCGCGTAGTTCTTTGGATGACTAGTATGGTCAATAGTCATAGCAAGGATACCAAAATTAAAGAAGGTGGAGAATGGTTTGATGCAGCGCTGGAGAAGGGCTACCTGATCGGTCAAGATAACCAGATCAAGTGGTGGAAAGGCAAAGGTGGGTTTATAGACTACACGAATCCAGCGGCCCAAGAATGGTGGCAACAGCAGCAACAGCAAGTATTCGACTGGGGCATCGATGGCTGGAAACTCGACGGTACGGCGACCCTCTTCCGGAGTCAGCTAGGGGTACTTCCCTTCTTCTACCAAAAAGGAGCTAGCGGATGGCTAACGACACGGCAATACATGGATTTATACTATCGAGAAGAATACCAACATGGGCTTCGTCAAAATCCGGATTTCGTGACCCTATCTCGGTCCATGGATCGTGGCTTCCACCCCGAGGGCTTCGCCCCCATCGACGCCTCCCCAGTCAATTGGGTAGGAGATCAAGAACATAAATGGCTCAGTAAAGAATTATTAGCCGAAGAGGAAGAACAACAAGATATCGCCCTAGCTGGTGTGCAAGGTTTTGAATCTGCCATCGACAACATCCTCAAAAGTGCAGCAAAAGGCTATAATATCATTGGTTCCGACATTGCTGGCTTTTCCGGTAAAACCATTCCTCCTAGACTCTATATCCGATGGGCTCAATTTTCTGCTTTTTGCGGCCTGTTTCTCAATGGCGGGCATGGCGATAGGGCCTTGTGGAATAGATCAGCGGAAGAACTCCAGATCATTCGACAATATACTTGGCTTCACCAGGAATTGATCCCGTATATGTATCATTATGTGGTAGAAGCCCATCGTGGAGGAAGTGTTTTGCAACAGCCCATCGAAGGCAAATACCATTATCTATTTGGAGAATCACTACTGATTGCTCCTATTTACAAAGATGATTTGAAGAACGAAGTTCAACTTCCGCCAGGAAAGTGGCGCTACTGGTTTGATGATCGATCAACTGTCCAGGGAGAAACGACCTTTGACCAAACCTTCCCGCTGGATGAATATCCGGTATTTATCAAAGAAGGAGCTATCATCCCCATGAAGATTGAACGCGATTATACCCACTTAGGCGATTCCAGCTCACAAGCTTACATCACCTACTTGATCTACCCGGATATCTCTAATCAATTCTCCATCTATGATACAGAGACGCAAGTGGAAACAAAGCTCTCTATGGAGAGAACAGACACCGCTATTTCCCTACAATTCAGTGGTAAAAAGCTGCCCCATATTTTGCGGATTCACCTAGAACAGCGGCCTAATCAGGTTTTGCTAGATGGCCAAGTCCTTCCGGCCTACGAATACGATGAAATTAAGCAGAAACTCATTATTAGAACCCACACCTATGTAGAGGGGCATTATCAAATCAATTGGTCATCCGAGGCTACCCAAAAATCACAGCAATAATGAGTAAAACCAAAAAAATAAAGCGAATTATCTTTAGGGTCTTGCTGGGTTTGATGCTCTTACTATTTATAGCTTTTGTCGTCATCACCGCCCCTTATTGGTGGCGTGCTTGGGTGACCTACCCTCAACTCGAAAAAGCCAGGCTTGATATAGCCACCCGCTATCAAGCTCCATCCAATATTAGTGGAATTGACAGCTACCAAGGTGTTTTGCATGCCCATAGTTATTGGTCGCATGATAGCCGAGGTCAATTGAATGAAATTCTTCCCGCAGCAAAACAAGCAGCATTAGATTTCATCTTCTTTAGTGATCATCCGCATGGAAAACTGGATACTTTTCCCCGTTCTTACCACGGCACCTATGACGGGATTGTGATGGAGAGTGGAACAGAATACAGCAGTGGTTTGATGATTAGCCCATTGCAAGCCGGTGTCCTCGATTGGAGTGTGGGCGAAGAGGCGCTTAGTCAGCAAGTAAAAGAGGCGGGCGGGTTTGTGGGTTACGTACATAGCGAAGACGAACACAATTGGGACAGTGAGCACTACCAGGCCATGGAAATTTATAATATCCACACCGATCTGCTAGATGAAGAAAAAAACTTCCTCACTCAATTGATCCTGAACTCCATGATTAATGGTAAAAAGTATAGACATTGGGCCTATCGAGAGCTGTTTGATGAGCAGACGGCTATCCTGCAGCATTGGGATGAACTCAACCAAAAAAGAAAAATCGTAGGTTTCGCTGCGGTAGATGCACATAATAACCAGAGTTTTCGGGCGCGCTATCTCCCAGATGGGAAGGTAGAATGGGTAGGGCCCAATGCCAAAACGATGAAAATCGTAGACCCGGGCTGGAAGGAAAAACTCTTATTAGGTGAACCCGATGCAGCGGGTTGGGCCTTTAAATTTGAGGTCGACACCTATTTTCATTCTTTCAACTTCGTTAATACGCACGTCTTCAGCGATACCCTATCCAGCAGAAACATTATTGATCATATCTTAAAAGGTCATGCTTTTATCTCTTTCGAGAGCTTAGCAGCAGCAAGTGGCTTTCAATTTGTAGCCCAAGATGGTAGTCAAAACACGATCGGGATCATGGGTGATTCTATTGCCATTAACCAAATAGCTCAGCTTAAAGCCATTTCTCCGTATCCAGTGGCTTTTCAGCTACTCCGAGATGGGGAATCTATGGAAAAAACCGAAGCTGCCTACGACTTCATTTTCAAGCCCAACGGCCAAGCTGGCAACTATCGCTTAGTCGCCAGCTTGTTGCTAGGAGACCAATGGACACCTTGGGTGTATACCAATCCAATTTACCTTTACTAAAACTATAACCATGAAAAAAAACTATCGATCACCACATAGGATTCAACACCTTCTCTACGGGATGCTTTGCCTGCTACTCAGCAGTTGTGGTGCACCTGCTGCTACGGATACCGAAGAGGCTGAAGGCGAAACCACTGCTAGTGAGACACGAATGACTTGGGGACAAAAACTAGGCTATCCCGCTGATCAAGTAGTACTCATGTTACATGCCGATGATATTGGGATGTGCCCCGAGGCTAATATCTCTGCCAAGCGATACATGGAAAATGATCATATCCAATCCTGTGCCGTGATGATGCCCTGCCCCAACGCTAAAGAATTCATCGATTGGGCGATTGCGCATCCTGATGAGGATGTAGGCTTACACCTGACCCTTACCAGTGAATGGAAAACCTACCGTTGGCCTGGTCTCACCCCAATTCCAGAGGCGCCAGGCTTACATGATGAGGAAGATAAGTTATGGCATAAAGTCATTCAGGTGGTACAAAATGCCAGTCCGGCAGAAGTAGAAAAGGAAATCCGTGCCCAAATTGAACAGGCCATTGCTTGGGGCTATCGGCCCGATCACATCGATACACATATGGGAACCCTCTATGGCTCTCACCTTTATACCGCAGCCTATTTAAAAGTAGCCGAAGAATATGAAATCCCGGCTATGGCTCTCGATTTTGAAAATCCAGAAATTATCGAAGGCTTCAAACAGGCAGGCTATCCTATCAATGACGAAATGATTGAAATTGTCAATAACTACTCGCTACCCAAATTGGACTTTTTCGCTTCCGCGCCTAATGCCGACACCTATGAAGAAAAGCGGGCGAGTTTCCAGGCTTTAGTAAAGTCCTTGAAGCCCGGTATTTCGGAAATCATTTTTCACCCCTCCGAACTAACCGAGAACTTGAAAACGATTACTAATTCTTGGCAACAGCGAGCCTGGGAGGCACAAATGTTTGAAGATGAAGCCATGATCCAATTTTTCAAAGATGAAGGAATTGTCTTTACCAATTGGAAAGAAATCATGCGTCGATTTAAGGAGGGATAGCGCGGGGAAGTTGCAGGTGAGGAATACCTGCAACGGCGGAACGGCATTGGTGGATGGCGAGCTCCAGCTCGCCGTTTTAGACCGTCAATGAGCAAGCGCTCGTGGCGAACATTATAAAAAAGGGATTATGAAAAAATGGTTATTACGATTAGGATTGTTACTTCTAGCGCTCATCATTGGCGTGGTGTCCTGGGCATTTTACAACATGAGGGATCGCCATCCTGGCTATGAGGTTGCACTTTCTATCTCTGGGAATCAAGCTCCTGTTTCCTTAAAAATGGGATTTGGGAAGCAAGCGATTACTCCAACAATTATCGACACCTGGAATGATGTCAATGGAGATGCGCGCTACAAAGAAGAAGACGGTGACACGTACAATGACCTCAATGGGAATGGGAAATTTGATGCAGTCTGGATTGCTGGCTTTAGCAATGGGAAACCTGCCATGGGGGTACATGATGAGGTGTGGGCCAGGGCGGTCTTGATAGATGATGGGGAAACCCGACTAGCGATGGTAGCCCTCGATGCCGTTGGTTTTATGCACGATGATGTAGTGGATATTCGGAAGGCAATTCCGGCAGAATGGAATATCGACTATACATTGATTGCCTCTACCCATACCCATGAAAGCAATGACCTCATCGGTATTTGGGGGCCCGATGAATTCCATAGTGGGGTAGATCCAGCACATATGAAATACCTCAAAAATCAAACGATTCAGGCCATTGGTGATGCCGTTAAAGGGCTAAGGCCCGCCAAAGTCATCTTCGCAGAAGAGCTGAGCGGCCGAGACTCTTTACTCATCAAAGATACCCGGAAGCCCATCGTCAAGGCAACGGGTATCCATGTGATGCAAGCGATCGATGCTGAGAATGGAAAAACTTTGGGAACCCTAGTTAATTGGGCCAATCACCCAGAAACACTTTGGAGTAAAAACCTTTTGATCAGTTCCGATTTTCCACATTACATCCGCGAAAGCATGGAGGCTGGTATTCAGCACCAGGATACCCTTATTCAAGCAGGCTTAGGCGGTGTTTCCATCTTCTTCAATGGTGCAGTGGGAGGCTTAATGGCTCCTCACCCTACTCTTCCTTTCAATGACCCCATTCGAGATACCATCTACCAAGACCCTTCTTTTGAAAAAACCCGTACGCTAGGCGAGCAAATTGCCATGCTTGCTTTCACCGCATTGGAAGGAGTCGATACCTTGAGTCAAATCGAACCGATTAAGCTGGAAGCCAAGACTATCATTTTACCTTTAGCTAACAAGATCTATCGACTAGCTTCAGCCATTGGGCTGCTCAAACGTGGTACCCCCAAATTGTTTGCCTCCAGAACCGAGGTAGCCGCTTTCAATATGGGGCCAGCCAGTTTTATAAGTATCCCGGGCGAGATTTACCCCGAGATCCTATACGGTGGCATTGAAAGCCCTCCTGGGCAGGACTTTGTCATGGAGCCCTTGGAGATTCCGCCATTGCAAGAAAAGATGAAAGGCCCATACCGTTTCTTTTTAGGTTTGTCGAATGATGAGATTGGCTACATCATCCCCAAAAGCGAATGGGACGCGGAAGAACCCTGGTTGTATTTGGATGAAAGAGATACTTATGGCGAGGAAAATTCGCTGGGTCCGGAAACATCGCCCTTATTATATGAGGCTTTTTCGGACTTATTAGGGAAATTGAAGTAAAAGCCTCTGTGAAGACTTCAGAAGTTTTCGCCAGTCATGGCCCATTAAACTTCTGAAGTCTAAAACTGATACTTATGAAAAGAGCTTGGAATATCATCAAAAAAGTCCTGCTGGCTTTGATCCTACTATTAGTACTCTTACTCGTTTTCACTTTAGACGAAGTGGACGAGCAGCCCTACTTTGAAAGTGAGTACTATAAGAACACCATTGTTCAACTGGATAGCAGCCTGTCATTGATGCAAGAAAAGCAGGGGCAGCTAAGGGCAGGTTTTGCCAGGATCAACATCACTCCTCAAATTGGTAGTGAGCAAGAGGTAGCCATGCAGGGGCAATTTCGGGAAGTGCCTTTAGCAGGTTATGGTGCACGCGAAAAGCCAGCCAATGCAGTCCATGACTCCATTTTTGCCAAAGCGATTGCACTGGAGGTAGATCATCAAGCAATTGTATTTATCGGTACAGACTTACTTATCATGCCCCCTGCTGTCGCCGCCGAAGTATCAACAACCTTAGCGAAAAAGATCGGATTAAAACGCGAACAGCTCTATTTTGGAGCGACCCATACACACTCCAGCGCGGGGGCGATGTCCCAGGGCTGGGTAGGCGAACAATTTGCAGGAGTATATCAAGCTGCCTTTGTTTCCTGGCTCAGTCAACAAATTGTAGCTGTCGTAGAAAAGGCCTTACAGGATTTACAAAAGGCGAGTGTTGGCTTTAGCGATTTCGAAGCAGAAGCCTATGTCAAAAACCGGATCATTGGAGAGACGGGACGGCTGAATGATATCTTCACTTTTATGGTGGTCAAACAAGATACTGCTAAGACCGCCTTACTCGGCGCCTTCGCAGCCCATGCCACGACCCTAGGAGCTTCCAACTTGGCGTTTAGTGGAGATTACCCGGGCTACTGGGAGCGAAAATTGGAAAAGGAGACCGTTGATTTAGCCGTTTTCTTTGCGGGAACCGTCGGTAGTCATAGCTATCGAAGTAAAGGCAATGATTTTGAACGCGCTCAATATATCGGTGAGGCTTTGGCGGATAGTGTGAAGGCTTACGTCCCGAAGGTAGAATGGCAGGACAGTGTTTCCTTCACTGCTTTTTCCGCTCCGATTCAAGTACCTGCCTTACAGATTCGATTGGGGGAGGAGAGCCACTTGCGTTCCTACTTAGGTCATCGCTTAATGCCAGGGCTAGAAAGTCCTAGTATACAGGGGATGAAGATCAACAATTTCATCTGGATGACTTTGCCTTGCGAGCTAAGTGGGGAATACGCGATTGATCTAAAAAATGCTTTGGCACAAGAAGGGTATCATTCTGTATTTAGCAGTTTCAATGGCGCATATCTCGGGTATATTGTCCCGGCCAAATATTACCACTATGATCACTACGAATCCAAACTGATGGGTTGGTATGGGCCAAGCATGGGTGACTATCTAATGGAGCTTTTGTATAGATCCTGCAACGCATTGAGTGGGGAACGGTTGTAGTCCTCTGTCAGCCATCCTGGCCCATTTTCTGCTTAAGAACTTCAGAAGTTTTCGCTAGCCAAGGCTAATTCAACTTCTGAAGTTTAAGTCTCTATATCTACCAAGGTTTCCCTGTACCCTGTAAGAGCCACATTTTCGACCATGCACTATTATTACCATCGGGTGCTGTATGGCTGGTGGCCTCTAGCTTATCGATGGCACTTTGTGCATTTTGTGGATTAAAATCAATTTCATCAAGGGAGTAATAGAAGCGAACAGGTAAAGCTGGTCTTTTGGCAATAGTACCTGCCTGTAAGGCGGGAAAACCAGTTCGCCGATAATCAAACCAAGCTTCGGCAGCTGCCGTCCAACTGGCAATCCACTTTTGTTCGATAATCTGTTCTACAGTTCCTTCAAATACTACCCCTTCTCCGGCAATATAACTTTTGTAGTCACTACCCACACCCCAAGTCTCAAAGCTAGCCGCAACTCCATTGTTATAATGTTCCTCAGCGGTAGCCCCTGTACTCCAGCCTTTCAAAGCAGCTTCAGCTAGGATCAGATTGACTTCAGCAGCAGAAAGTAGGCGGGCTTTTAGCAATGGCCCTGCCGCACTTCTATAGATATCATTCAAACTAGAGGCATGCGGATTATTGGGCGCTTGCTCCAAATTTGGATTCAAATTGTAAGCCTGTGGAACCACCGACCATGAGGGAGGGAGTCCAACAAATTCGGGATCGAGGTCCAAAGGAAAGCCATGTGTCCCTTCATATTGAGCGGCAATATCGGGTGCCACTTTGCGAATACCATTAACGATCTCATCCGAACCTTCCGGCATGCTTTCATCTATAAATAGCGGGACATCAATTTTCTCCGCCCAGATAGCCAAGCGTGGATCATTGAGCGCCTGCATGGCATCCACTAAAGTTGCACACATCTTCAAGCGACGGAAGTTACTACCGCCTGTGCCATCAAAAACCGTATTGTTAGGCCAGGAATCGACATCACTGTTCCCCACATAAGCCACTGCTGCATCATCGGCTGAACTCAGAATTAATGGATATTTATCAGGATTATTCGCAATATTCTCTATCCCTGCTTTTGCGGTGCTAGGGTCTTTTTCTGATAAACGCATATAGTAACGAAGTGCCAAAGAGTTGGCAAATTTCTGCCATTTCCGAACATCGCCCCGATAGAGTACATCTTGGGATACATTGATGTCTTTATAGCTATCCTGGTCTTGAGATAGCAATTCATTAGCTCGTTCGAGGTCTGCTAAAATACCGTTGTAAATATCTGCTTGTGCATCAAAGGCGGGTTTGATATTTTCCGCACCACCCAATTCGCCTTTTAATGCCGCTGAATAGGGAGCATCTCCCCATAAGTCGGTGATGAGTCCAAAAACATAAGACTTGAATATCAAGGCCATACCTTCGTGAAAATCGAGGCCCAATTCAACTGCTTTACGACGTAATTCATCATCATTTCTAAGTATTCCGTAATGAGATGACCAACCATGAGAGGACCAATCATATGCATTGTGAGAACTACTCCAACCGTCTTTCTGGGTGTGCTGCATTACACCAGCCAAATCACCATATCCCAGATTTACGACAGTCTGAGCAGTGGTGGTAATCACAGTGCTCATCAGCAAATTGGGGTGTGCATTGGCAGGGTCTACCCCATTCGGGTTGACGTTTAATTCTTCTAAATTATAACAGGAAGAGAAAAACAAGAGCAATAAGAGCGTCTTGCCTGCTAACTTATTTTTTGTAAATATCATGATTTTATTTTTTAGCTGCTTTACCTGTGGTTAAAAAGTAAAGTTCAATTTAAACCCAATAGGCAATACCCAAGGTTCTACATTATAACGTTCAATACCTTGTTTGAATTGGGTGCCTCGATTTCCACTCGAAGATTCTGCCTGGAAAGCACGTTCCGGATCAATCGCGATCTTCGCTTTAGTCCAAAGTACAATATTTCGACTGTAGACCGAAAAACTCAACTCCCTGATATTACCCAATTTCTTAAGGGCATTGGTAGGAAACTGATAGCTCAGTGACACCTCACGTAACTTCACAAAATCCGCATCAAACATAGACGGACTCGCAAAACCCCAAGGATAGGAAACGATATAAGGCAAATAAGGAAGCGGATTATTATCTCCTAAATTCTCAATGTATGTTCCGTCCGGCAATTGCACTACCCCTGGAATAAAGTAACCATCATTGACCACAACCCCACTAAAATCTTCAGGAAAACCTCCATATTCAACAGTAGGGCCACCCACAACGTGGAAACCATTCTTAATATACTGATCTTCGTTGGCCACCAACCAATCGCGCAACTCCTGCCCCGTACGCCCCTCTGGATTGATCAAGTTATCTAACCAATATTGCGTGCTGGCATCTTCTGCCATATAACGAAATGTCTGAGAAATAAATTGACCTCCTTTACGCCAATCTACCGTGAAGTTCAAGGTGAAGTTTTTGTAAGAAAGCTGGTTTTGGAAACCCAAAATAAAGTCAGGATTATAATTACCTACTTTATTACGTGTATTCTCGGCGCTGATATCCTGCCATTCCAAATCTCCTCCACCGATAATAGGGTATCCAAAATAAGGAGAATTAGGGTCTTCAACCGTCAATACTTTTGCATCATAAATATCACCAATCTCATCGCCAACGTAAGTCCAAGCACCTCCTCTGGCGTCACTCCAAAATCGGAGAATATCTATTCCATCCGAAAGTGCCTCCAAACGGGTTCTATTACGCGTATAATTAACATTGACATCCCAATTAAAATTAGGCGTTCGAACTGGGGTCAGCCCCAAAGCTAATTCCCAACCTGCACTCGAAATCAAACCCGCATTAATATTAATTCGATCAAAGCCCGAAGACCCAGCAATGGGAATATTACGAATGATTTGATTGCGGTTATCAACTTGGTAATAGGTTCCTTCAAATCGGAGTCGATTGCGGAAAAAACTCAAATCAAGCCCTGCTTCCCAAGAAATGGCCTCTTCTGGCTTGAGGTTAGGAGTTAGTATCGTACCCGACTTACTCAAGCGAGTAGATTCTCCCCATTGACCAATATCACCGTAGGTGGGGAATAGCTGATAAGGATCGGCGTCATTTCCCACTTTGGCCCAGCCAGCTCTGAGTTTCACCAAGCTGACGCTTCGTCCAAAATCAAACATTTCACTCGCCAATAAACTCATGGAAGCAGAAGGGTAGAAATAAGACTGATTTTCTTTTGGTAGGGTACTGGACCAGTCATTCCGAGCCGTCAAATCCAAGTAGATCATGTCCTTAAAACCTAAGTTCAACATCCCATAGGTACTGTACAAAGCCTTTTCTGTACGTGCACTATTAAAGTCTAGTGCGCCAGCCTTGATATTGGAAACCGTATAGACATTGGGCACAATCAAACCAACAGAGGATTTGGATGAGTTACTGATAAATGAGCTTTGACTATACAATACATTTCCCCCACCAGACAAGGAAAAGCTAAAATCATTCCAGCTCTTGGCGTAGGTAGCTAACACATCAATGTTTTGTTCCGAATTGGCCAAATTCACGATACCATAGGCTCCGTTATTGGTCTCTCGAGTATAACTAGGTGCAATTTTCGTTTCTCTTTTTTCACTGTATCGATCCAATGAGTAACGCCCCATCAGGCTAAACTCAGGAGTAAGTTGTAAGTTGGCGCGAAGGTTACCAAAAATACGATCTCGATTAAAACTATTGTTCACTTCATTGGCTAGGAAATAGGGATTATCAGCCAAACCAGGAGCCGGCGACCGCTGCTGCAAGCCTTCCTGTCCAGGTTCCCAATAGTCTTTTAAATTCAAAATGTTGGTACTGGCTGGCATCTTATAGGCCCATTCCAGTGGGTTGGTTCCTCGGTTACTTGAAGGGCGATTATTGGAACCTGTACTATTGATATTCACATTGGCACTAAAGGTGAGTTTTTCCGTAGCATTGATATTGGCGCCAATCGTCAGGTTATTTCTAAATAGATCAGAATTGGGAACAATACCACGATTGTTCATATTGGTGTAGGCAATCCGGTAATTCATCAAATCCGTATTATTGCTAATCGCAAAAGTATTGGTAGTGGTAATTCCCGTTTGCACAAAATTTTTAACGTTGTCAGGATAAGATACCAGCTCAGTCGGCACTTGTACGCCATTGGCATCTCTCGGGCTATCCCACTGAACCGCAAAATACCCCCTATCAAGTTCAATACCGGCGCCAGCGCCTTCCGACTCATTGACAGTAAGTACAGTACCGGGGGGAAGATCATCTGGAGTAAAGGAGAAAAAACCAGGGGCAAATTGAGTTTGCCGCTTAAAGAATTTAATGGGCTGGTCAAATACTGTATTAGACGACACTGAAATACGCACACCATCGCCTTTTTTAGCTGACTTAGTGGTAATCAAAACGACGCCATTTCCTGCTCTAGACCCATATAAGGCTGCTGCACTAGGGCCTTTCAATATGGAGACGTTCTCAATGTCATCCGGATTAAGGTCGGAAATTGCATTGCCATAATCCACTGGGTTCCGGCTACCAAATTCTGTAATATTATTCAAGGTACTAATCAAGGGGACACCATCGACCACGAAAAGCGGTTGGTTATCGCTACTGAGAGAAGTTGCCCCTCGAATAACCATACTGACCGAGGAGCCCGTACCGCCCGTCGAATTAATGGTTACACCTGCCACTTTACCGGCCAGGCCATTTAATACATTTTCTTGGGTCACGCGTGTCAATTCCTCCCCGTCTACTCGCTCTACGGAAAAACCCAGTGATTTTTCTTGTCGGGATAAACCCAAGGCCGTAACGACTACCTCATTGAGGGTCTCGGCATTATCACTCATGCTGATATCTATCCGAGTTTGGCTACCTACTACAATTTCCTGTGTTTGGTAACCGATATAGGAAAAGACCAATACATCCTCTGCACTAGCCACTTCTATACTATAGACACCGTCCATATCTGTCGCAGTTCCCACTTGCCCTCCTTTTACCATCACTGTCACCCCTAGCAAGGGCGACCCATCCACACCATCTGTCACCGTTCCCGTCACTGCATATGCCGTGGAACCTGGGCTGGCATAAGTCAAATTAGAAAAGCACAAGATGAACGCCAGTAGTAATAGGCTTATCTTTTGCTGAATGAGTGTAAAACTTTTAGCTCTCATGATCGTTGGTTTTAATAAATAATGGCTAACTCAAACAAAAAATACGGGATCAATTTTCACCCGTAATTCTCCTGGTAGTCCATCTCTAAACTGCTTCAAATGTAAAAATGACCACCAAAGATGGCTTGTTAAAATGAGCACCCTGCGTAGCAGACATGAACATGGCTAAGCGCATCTTCTCAGGTGTAATTTCCTGGATAATCACTTCTCGGTGAAAATCCATCAATCCAATAAATTCATTCCCTGAAAAATTCAAGGTACTCACCCCTTCAAAGACCAAGTCGGCAGTGGTAGAGCCATCGTCTTGGCTAACTACTGTCTGTGCAAGGTCCTTTGATTCTGTATAGGTAAAAGTAGCCCCCGCTTCTGGCGTGAAGGCAGCCGAGCCAAAACCAAAACTCTGGCTTTCCGCAGTCACATTCACAATATCCAGTCCAGCAACTGTTGCATAAACCAAACTACAGAATGAACCACCATTCTTGTTATCATGGCTATAACTGCCGTCTGCTTTAAAGGTAAATTCATCTTCGTATTCCTCTCCTATACCTAAGAAAAGGCCTAAAGCCCCCTGTGGAATTTCCTGAATAACCGTAAAGCCCGGATCGGCTAGACTCACCGCATCAAGTTCTGAATGCCCAGCGCTAATACGCCAGGTTTTGCCATTAGGCGAAGCAGAGCCACCAGTGAGCATTTCAAAGACAGAAAGGTCGAGGGATACCTGCGAAGTAGCTTCGGCCGTCCCCATACTATTGCTAGCCGTTAAGGTAATTGTATAGACACCTCCTTCTTGATAGATATGAACTGGGTCTTTCTCCGTACTCGTCTCCCCATCTCCAAAATCCCATGTCCACTGTTCAGCATGTAAGGTAAGGGCGGTAAATGCCACCTGTTTGCCTACTATACTTCTGAATATATCAGCAGTGGGCGCTTGAATCGTTTCTTCTTTTTCACAGCCCGCAAGGGCGAGCATTAATACTGCGCTGAACGCGAGGCCAAATAAAAATTGTAATCTTTTCATATAAAGGTATTTCTACGATATGATGAATAATTAGAATTCTGGTCTAGAACTCAATTGTATTATACACCTCTTTTACACTAGGCTAATGGCCGGTAAAAGAAAGCTATACTGTACTTGTGCCTGTGCTTAATTATGTATACTAGAAGCGTTTAAGTAAGAGACAACAACCATTAAACTTAAACTCAAAAATTCTCGAATGGAAAATGTAAAACAACTTGGTTTGATGATATTATACGCATGTAATTTACTACGCTTTGTCTATCTTGTGCTTCTACTTTTTTACTCAATGTCTGTGGTTTTTTAACCCGATTTAAGAAAAGTGCTAGCTGGATGAAATGTTTGGGTGCATTTTCTTTATATCTCCTAATATAGGTGTTTCCCTTCAAATCGCCTAAAAGGTTTAGGTTAAAAAATCATATATTTATTGTAAAATACCATTTGAAAATAGCGATTGAAAAGCGTTTACTTTAGACTTTATTCTGAAATGGTTTTATAGGAGAAAAAAGATGGATCTTGTGGCTATCAAACGGGAGCCTGTCCGGCGGCCAGACGGATACAAAACGCAGGGCAGCCGCAAAAGGCACTTTTTGCTTCATACTAATCAGTTCTGATAAAGTCTTTTGTACTCACTACACTTCACATACGCCAACTATGAAATATACGCCTATCTTATTCCTTTTGATCTTTGCTTTCCTCGCTCACTCTTGTGCAGATAAGCCGATGGCAGCAGCTGACGAAAATGAACAGCAAGTATACCTAGACATCCCTTTTCAACAAGAATACAGCGTCAAGTACAACTTGGAACAGCCTGATATTACCTTAGAAGGATTGGTAACCGACCGGAATGGCTTGGTCCAAATTCTATCGTCTGATGGCTTGTTACACCTTAAGGGCGGGCAATTCCTCGTTCCGGGAAAGCTTGTCGCGGATAAACGTCATCGGCCCCTTGTAGATAAGGCGATTGCCGGTATTACCGCCTACCAGGAACAAGTGGTCTACATTGATAATGAAGCGATTCTCAGTAATGCTTGGGCAGGAAGCCTTTTTTCCAAACACAGCCTGCCCAACGCAAAACTATTGTGCGGAGGTAAGGATTTTGCTTTCTTGATTTCAAATGGCCAGGATATACAACTCATTCGGTCGTCCGAAAAGCAATGGGAAACCGTACTCAATGGGAAACGATTGCTTGCTATTCGATACCTTGCTTCGCAAGATCAATTTTGGCTATTGGGCGAAACATTCTTAGCGGTTTTTGCCCCAGCAGAAAAAGAAATGAAGATCGTGTTAGAAGAGGAAGGGCTTACCGCCTTCGATTGGGCTACAACTGAGCAGCAGCTCATCGTGACTACTAACAAAGGTTACTTTCTATTCGATACGAAGACGGAACAAAAATCGCAAGACCTAAAAACGGCACTCCCTCACCCTGATTTAACGGCCGTAAAAACGATTGGAGATAAGTATTGGTTGGGGAGCAAAAAGGGAGCTTTTTCAATCGATGCGGAAGGCAAAATCAGCTATTACCATGGCGAACGCTGGCTGCCTGACAATGAGGTGCTGGCCATTGAAGAACAGGTCGACGGGAGTATCTTGATACTCTGTCAGACCGGGCTCGCCGCTATCCATTCCAAAACATGGACCCTGGCCGATAAGGCGGCATTTTATGATCAACAGGTACGAAGTCGACACATCCGCAATGGTTTCAATGCTTCTTTGGCGGGTATGGAAAGCGGAGATATCTCCACGGGATACCTTGTTGATTCGGACAATGATGGCCTTTGGACCGCCATGTACTTAGGCGGAGAAGCTTTCCGCTATGCCGTAACTAAATCCCCTGAAGCCCTGCAAAACTGCCGAGAATCCATGGATGCCATGGAGCGGCTCTACACCATCAATTCCGTCCCCGGCTTCCCCTCTCGCTCCTTCGAACGACGGGGCTACCTGGAGCAGCTGGCTGATCCCGACCGCTGGCATCACGCCCCCGACCCAGAATGGGATTGGAAAGGTACAACGAGTAGTGATGAAGCGATCGGACATATCTTTGCCTTTGGGGTGATCGCTGAGCTAATTCCCGATGAAACCCTGCGCACCCAAGCCATCGCCCTGATTGATACTTTAATGCAACATGTACTAGATAATGATTATTACCTCGTTGATTATGATGGAAAGCCTACCACCTGGGGAAGATGGAATCCAACATATGTCAATGCCCGTCCTGAAATGGTCGGAGACAGAAAATTAAATGCATCCAATATCACCGGGATGCTACAAACGGCCTACCATTTCACAAAAAAGGAAATTTATAAGGAGA